>OQVN01000016.1_pt1 | contig 64032 bp, 59 predicted proteins | sample 1691621 | NCBI WGS metagenome assembly OQVN01 (sample SAMN03418278, study PRJEB22391) | human gut metagenome | biome: human-gut; feature: organic feature; material: feces | host: Homo sapiens | place: Tanzania | collected 2013-01 | reverse complement strand
ACGCGCTTTTTCTGGTAGCTTATTCAATTTTTATGCTCAATTAATAAAACTCGAAATTTGAACTACATATTCAGATTCCAGTATTTTCTTCCGATAATCAGAACATGAAGAAATGTTTTCTTATTTTATCAGTATTTTTTACAGGTTTTGCGGTTTTTGCGCAGAGCGGGCTGCTTATAAAGCCGGGCGACATCCGTCTTGTCCCGGAAGTAAGCAACAGTTTCAGCGAGGCACAAGGTTATCATCTTTTTGTGAGAAAGCTACCAGACGTTGAGTCGATAATGCTTGTTGAAACCACAAAAGATCCGGCCGGAAAAAATGACAATTACGCTTACCGCGCGCTGGAATACAACAAAATCAACGGAGATGAGATCCGCTTTCTGAACGGCAAAAAGCTTGAGTCTGAATATTCAAAATTCAGCCTGATTGACTCAACGCCGGAACCGGATGAGCAGTTCGGGGAAGCATTTCACATCTACATTCCGCACCAGATGCAATACGGCTATCCATGGTCACGTAACGGAAAAGTAACAATTGACAAGGGAACTTTTATAAATATCCGTGCTTTTGAAAAAAAATATGCGGACTACACCGGCGAATATTACGACAACGCCTACATGTTCGACCTTGGCCCAAAAGTTAAAATTCCGCATGAACAAAAAACTGAAAAACAGCCAGAAAAAGAAGAAATTCCAATTCTTACAGACGACTACAATCCAGTTGCAAGCGCGAAATTCAGCGAGATTTCAGATTTTCTAACATATTCAAAAGGACCAGAGACAATCGTTGATGACATTATGTCTGCCCTGGACAATATAAATCCCAAGAACATGGTTGATGTTGTCTTTGCAATTGACGCGACCGGCAGCATGAAGGACGACATTGAGCAGCTCAGAAAAGAATGGGTTCCGCGGCTTATTGACTCACTAAAAGATTTCAAGGACATAAGGTTCGGGCTTTTGCTTTACCGGGATTATGGCGACAACTTTAAATACAAAAACCTTCCGGTTAAATTCTTTGACTTTACAGATGATGTGGGAATTTTTAACAAGAATCTGAACGGATTCAAGATAAACGGAAAAGAAGGCGGCGATATTCCGGAGGCTGTCTACGAAGCACTTTATGCCTCGCTGGAATTCTACACATGGCGAAATGACGCCCAAAAGAAAATCATACTTATTGGAGATGCAGAGCCGCACACGACTCCGCGTGGAACAAAAAAATACACAAAAGAACTTGTCCAAAAAATCGCGGCTGAAAAGCAGATAAAGATTGACGCAATAATCACCCCGGACGAAAAATACAAGCGCGGAAGATAAACTGCCTGAATCTCAAGTTTTATTAATTAAGATAAAAATTGAAATTCAGGCTAATTAGATTTTCTAGCACACGGAAAAAATCCGTGCACCGTGAAAGTCAAAACTATCTTTGAACTGTTCCAGAATGGATTTTTTCTGCCGTTTCGGAATCTGTAAGAAGACGCACAAGTTCCATCGCAAACTGCTCGGCTGTTCCGGCTCCGCGGCTTGTGATTATGTTACCGTCTGTAACAAATGGTTTTTCTGAGCAGTGAACGCTGCCTTCCATAACATCAGAAACAGAAGCCTCACCTGCGCAGTACTGCTCAACATTCTTTTCCATATCTGGATAACAAGTCCATTTTCTGCCTTTAAGAACACCGGACTTTGCAAGAACAACAGCCGGTGCGGCGCAAATAGCTGAAACAAATTTTCCGGCAGAAGAGCATTTTTTTATATATGCAGTGATTTCTTTGTTTGCGGCAAGATTCGCCGAGCCAGTCATTCCGCCCGGAAAAAAGATTAAATCCGGCAAGTCTGAATCCGCAGAAAAATTCGCCTTGAATTCGTCAAAATTCATGTCTGCTATGACAGGAATTTTGTGCGAACCAATAACGATATACGGATCGTTCATTGTCGGGCTTGGAACAGCAACAGTTGTAACTTCCACCTGGTGACTTCTTCGCAAGTAATCAACAGGTGTAAGTGCTTCAATTTCTTCAAAACCGTCGGCTAAAAAAACAAGAGCGTTTTTCATATTAACTCCATTTTAGCGAGCAAGAATTTCTTTAAGTTCCGGAAGTTTTTCCAATTCTTTTTTAAGAGATTCCTCGCGGGCTTTGTTCACATAATCTTTTGACTGGAACGAATATGTGAAATTTGTATGAACATCGTAAGTTCCCTTCATAAGGGCATAAGCATCCTCAGTCATTACAAGCTCTTCGTCTGTAGGAATAACAAAAATCTTTACTTTTGAATCATCCGCGCTGATTAAAGTCTCCGCATTTGAAGTATTTGAAAGCGCATTTTTCTTCAAGTCCATTTTTACGCCCAAAATCTCAAGGTTTTCTGTGGCAAGCTCGCGGATTCTTGGAGAATGTTCGCCGACACCAGCTGTAAACACAATAGCATCAACCTTTCCAAGTGCGGCAGCGTAAGCACCGATTGTCTTCTTGATTCTGTATCCTTCCATCGCCTGGCCAAGCTTGCAAAGTGCATCGCCCTCTTCAGCGCCCTTTTCAACATCGCGGCGGTCTGTGTATTTTCCTGTAATTCCAAGAAGACCTGATTTTTTGTTCAAGGCTTTGTCCATCTCGTCAATACTCATTCCAGTTTTTCTCATAATATAGAAAGGAAGAGCCGGATCAAGATCGCCAGAACGGGTTCCCATAACAAGACCAGCAAGCGGAGTAAGCCCCATAGTTGTATCATAGCACACACCATTTTTTACAGCGCAGCAGGAAGCTCCGTTTCCAATATGGCAGATAATAAGATTTGTGTCCTTAGGCTCTTTTCCCAAAAGAGCAGCCGCACGTTTTGCAGTGTAAAGGAAAGAAGTTCCGTGGAAACCATATTTTCTTGCGGCATACTTTGTGTACCATTCACGCGGAATCGCATACATGAACGAACTTTCAGGCATAGTCTGGTGCCAGGCAGTATCCATAACAGCAGCATGAGGAACATTAGGCAAAACCTTCTGAGCCGCCTCAATTCCCATAATATTTGCCGGCATGTGGAGCGGTCCAAGGTCAACAACAGAACGGAAAGTTTCCAGAACTTCAGGCGTAACAATAACAGACTTTGTAAATTTGTCACCGCCATGCAAAACTCTGTGACCAACAGCGCCAATAACGCTCATATCTTCAATAACACCAACATCTTTATCAGTGATTTCCTTAAGGATAAGCTCAATCGCCTCTTTGTGGGTCGGACACGGACTTTCAAATTCAATCTTTTTTCCATGCGCCTTGTGAGTAATGCAAGAACCAGTGTCTCCAATGCGCTCAACAACACCATTTGCCATTACAACCTTGTTGTCCCAATCATAAACCTGATATTTTGCAGAAGAAGATCCGCAGTTAAGTGTTAAAATTACCATTTTTTTCCTCTAACCTTAAACATTAAAATAGAAGTAAATATAGAACATTGTAGAACTTTAAACAAAAATAGAAAAGGGCGGACAACACCGCTCTCGACTTCGTCGCTCACTACTCGGAAAAAGCCCAAGGTCTTTTTCCGACGCCATATTTTCAGATAGAAGGGCGGACAACCGCCCTACAGTCGCACTTCGTTGCGCCTTACCCACCGTGCGGGCTTCAAACGCCAGCCCTCAACGCCTGGCTAAACATATTTTTCCACCAGAAGACACGTGCCTTCAACAATCGCCTTGTGTTCTTCCGGGGCAATGCGCGCATAAAGAGAATCTGGAGTGTCTCCCGGTAGAACCGGAACTTTTTTTTGTATAAGAATTTTTCCACCGTCACATTCGCCGTTCACAAGATGAATTGTGCAGCCGCTTTCCTTTTCGCCGGCGGCAATAACCGCCTCGTGCACATGATGCCCCCACATTCCGACTCCGCCAAATTTCGGCAAAAGCGCAGGATGCAGATTTATAATCCTATCAGCATATTTTTCAATGATTTTCCCGGAAAGAACCGTCAGCCAGCCAGCCTGAACAATTCCTTCTACACCAAATTCATTGCAGATTTCAAGAACCTTGTCGCTTACGGCAATGCGCTTTTCTTCCCTGCTGGCTTTTTTTGCATTTTCTGCGCCCATAACAGCATAAGGACTTGTGACTCTGGTTGGAATTCCAGCCTTTGCAGCTCGCTCCAAGGCAAACGCATCTTTATGGTCGCTGATCACAACCGCAATATTGTAAGGGCAATCCGCATTCTCTTTCTCAAAATCAATCAACGCCTGAAGATTCGTTCCACCACCAGAAACCAAAACCGCAATCTTTTTCATAAAAAATCCTCGTGAAAAATTTTCAAAGTCAGTTTACATGGAATTTTGGAATGTTACAAGAAAAGGAAGCATTGCAAAAAGTATATAATAATGAAAATGTCTACAAATATTCCAACGGCAAGGCGGAAACATCACTGTCAAAATAAGTTCTGACAAAAGAGCGATAAAAAGATTCCCATTCGATATTTTCATCATAAAGCTCAGGCATGCAGCCTCTCTGTATATGATTCCACAAATTTTCATACTTTTTTACGTGCAAGCTTCGCTCATTCAGATATTCTATTGAAGGCAGAAATTTTTCTTTCATCATAGTGGATTTTCCGACCTGTCTGTAACCGGTAAGCAGGACAACCTTAAACTGCTTAAGCATACAATACCTCGGCTGATTTGAAGTACGACTCCAATTTAGCCGTATTATTATTTTCTGTCAGACACTAGGCGGAAAACTGTACAGTTTTAATCACTTAAATCAGGTCTATGTTTTTAATTGGAATAAAATGTTTTCTGCAGTGGGAAAAAATGATATCTTGAACATATTTATTCCCTTATAAAATCTATATTTGTATCTAACAATGCCCTCATAAACTACTCTAGTTTTTCCATTCATGCTCACACAATATTACAATCTATATACATATAGTATACATTTATTTTTGTGATTTCGTAAGATTTTTTAATTCGATTAAACTGATTTCACCTAATGACTCATCATACTCAGCCTGATAAAATTTAAAATCACTTCTCTTTGATTTTTCACATTTTTCTTTTATTAGTTTTATAATTTCATATTTTTCACTTTCGTTAGTTTTTAAACCAAAAATGATACCTTTTAATAATCTAAAGTCGTAAAAGACTTCTTTTGCTTCTGTTGAATTCATAGCAAGAAATTCTTTTCCTAAAATAATTCTATGCTCATTTTCATGTTTCCAAGCAGGAACTTTTGTCGTGTAAGACTCTATCATATTTTTTACATACTCTTTATGCCATTCTTTTATCAATACATTATCATAGAGTTTTATTAATGACGAATAATTTCCTTCCCAATCTTTTAGCCAAAAATTTTCTAGTCCACACAAACTGATTGTTCCTATCATTCTAAAGAAATCAATTTCTTTATATTCTTTTTTATAAACAACTTTTTTTGTTTCTATATTTATGATGGTTTTATCTTTTTTTAAGTTAAAATGGATTTCAGAATTATTCTTATCATCATCGAAAATCAAACAAATTCCTCTATGACAATTTGCATAATATCCCCAAATAGCTGGTGATTTATAACTTTCCATAAAGCAAGCGATGCATGGAGAATAAAAAATAAGTCTTTTTAATTGAGTTACATATAAAACTGGAAAATCTACCAATAATAAGTTTTTATTTTTTATCTGTTCTATATTTTTTGAATTATATTTAAACGAAACATCAAATTCTTGAAAAATAGACTGTGTAGCTTTATACATAACAGGGAAGAAATCTTTATATCTATTTTCAATTCCAGAAACTAAAGCTACAAATTTTGAAAAAATTCCTATATCTTTAAAAATTACTGCTCCTAATTCCCAATCCAAAAGGTCTTTTTGCTTAAATTTTTCAATTACAATTGATAAAGCACAATAATGAATCATTCTTAAATAGAAAATTAATTCTGCATGAAATATTAGATGATTAAGTTTTACTACATAATTTAAAAATTCTTTTATATCTTTTTGATTAAAAAAATCTGCACGAATATCTTCAAATAGTGATCTATAATTTTCTGTCGGAAAATGTCCTTCATCAAAAAAAATAGGTAAATCATCTGACACAGAATCATTCCCAAGTGCCACTTGCATAACTGTATTTGCAAGTGTATATAAATAGTGCTTCAATAAATTTTTCCATAAAACAATATCGCCTTTCCAAAAAAGTTTTACAAATCCTTCTTGGGGATCATTTAGTTCAGTTTCATCTGAAAAATGAAAATAATCTCTTTTAAGTTCATCTTTTGCATATTCAAGATTAGAGCGAAATCTATATAACTTCATTTCTATTTCACCTCCACCTGCACATCCATAAGTAATAAAGGAAATTTGTTGCTTATGGATGAATTACTTATCTTCAAAGCTATTCTCAATTTTTAATGGAAAATATTTTTAAATTGCGGAGAAGTCTTTCTCGTTGCGTGTAACTAAAACCAAATCATTCGACATGGATATTGCGTCAATTCGTAAGTTCTTGTAAGGCAATGTGTTCCGTTTCTTGTTAAATCCTCAAACATATCGCATCTTTGTAAATCGGCGCATTTTTTATCATAGCCAATAATTTTAAAGAATGGAAAACCTGCTCCTCAACGTAAGTTGAAAAAACAATCACCTTTTCTTCCGACAGGCATAATTTTTGAACCACTAGAAACAATATTTGTATCAAGCAGATGAATTTAATTCTCCACTGTTCCATGTAAGTCAGAATATTTTGACCTGAAAGATTTTATATGGTCAAAATATTCCTTTGCGTTATTCTTAGAAAAAGGCTCAGTTGATTTTTTTCATAGAATTAACAATCAGTGACAACTCTTGTCTCTATTATTCTTGGTGTTACCACTTCTCCATCAATATGAAAAATTGTATTACGTTCTTTGTTTAACATTGTATACAATTTTCCTAATGAGTTCTGACCTTTTACATCTGCAATTGTATCACGAAGTTCAATTATTAACTCATATTTATCCATATTTTTTGAAAAAAAAGCTACCCAACGAATAGTTTTTATTGTCAGCTTTTATATTATAGCTTTTAATTCACCCTCAATAAAAAAATTGCTTTTTACAAGTCTTGTATTCATTTCCCTTTCTGCTTTATTTTCATTTATGTTGATATTATATATTTCCTGTTGGGCTTTTATAATGTCCTTTGATGAGCAGTTTTCTGTTAAAAAAATACATAGAGAAGCATATAGCTTTAGAGATTTTCCTGGGAACTGTGTGTTACCATTTTCTGAATAATGCTTTATAACAAGAGTGTCTCTTGAACTACCCTGAAATCTTGTAAGTTCATAACATCCTTCCGTCTTATCTCCACCTTTTTAGCCGCTATTTTTTTTCCAAATATTTCTTTAAAAGAGTCAGCTTATCTTTTTTTGATGTTTGGAATTGTAAATAAAACTGCTTTTTTATCTGAGAATGAAAAAATTTTGGCAATATGTTCAATAAATTTTTCTGTAAATTCTTTTGTGCAAGGAGAGCCAGTGGCAACTAACGATGTAGTTCCATTTGATTTGTAATAAACCAAAACTATGTATTTTGACGAATCCTTTACTATGACGAAATTTCTATTTCGTCCATGATTCTCTATATCAACACAAGTATCTTATCCGAAAAAATCTTTCACATAAGATTCAAGTTCTCTCTCCATCTTTCTCTTGGTCTAAATTCAAATCTCAAATCTATTTGATCCTTTCTCATTTCTTTTGTTCAAGATTTTACAAGAACATATCGAGAAACTCAACTAGTTATAGCTCATCACAAAATCTATTGAACAACCAAGATATTCTTGATATTGAGTAGCCTGACCTGCTAGAGCTTTGTTCCTATAAGGAAGCCAAACAGAACAATCATTCCTATTACGTTTCTCTATTATCTCGGAACCGAATGTAATTTCCATTGCCAACAATGACTTTTTTAGCGCTTTTTCATCAAAACTTCCTGGAATATTATTTTTCTTGCAGGCTCTATCTTGTCATATAAAGCCATCAACTGTCTTATCTTTATGCTCTTCAAAAAATTTTCGCAAAGGTCTGTATGTAACATCTCCTATAACGTCAGCAGCCTGTTTATAAAGAAACTCCTTATCCTTGAAATATGGATTTATTTCTATTCCTCTGAAAAAACATATCTCACTTACAGACACATTCAATTCCTTGATTGCTGTAGCTATTAAGTCTATTTTAGAAAATACAACTCTGTTTATTACTCCTGATAAACGGCAATAATTACAAACAATCTTATCCGCCAAAGTTTTTACACTTAGTTTTTTTATTGCAAGCATTCTTTTAGTCTTTTAGACGAAATAACTTCTTTGTAATCAATATCCAGAACCAGAATACTAGTTGTTACTCACCTATTTTCCGACCTTTTTTGTAATTGGAGTTTATTTTGTTATTATAATCATTTTCGGTTATACTTTTACTGCGATTTTTTTTAGAAGAGTGTTTTTTTATTAATTCCAATATTACACTTTCGTCCAAATTCGATGAAAGATATGCCAAGCAGTCATTTTTATTGGTTGCCTTATATTGAGATAGTTTTTGTATACATAATTCGAGAAAATCATTTTTAAATTTATCATAATCACTATGGTACTTTTTTATATTTAAACTAATAAATTTTAGGCAATTTAGAAAATATGTCTTAGTGGTAGATTTTATTATATACTTTCTAGGCTTTGCATGAACTTCTACATTTTGTTCAACCATTTCTTTTAAAACTAGTGCATTTGGATATATTTTACAAAGTCTGTATGCAACATCATTTTTACATTTTTCTATATCTTTTTTATGAATATTTTTGAGTAAATAATCATTAGGCGTTATATGAATATATCCAGACAATTTATCATCCTTATATTCTTGTAATTTGTCATAACATTTAGAGACAAGTTCCCTTTTTATCTCATCGCTAAATTCATCTCCTATAGTGAAGATTTTTCCTAATTGATTTATATTATTTTTAACAAGCGTTTTAATAAAAGAGTTCACTATATTTTCTTTTTCAGTTTCTATATGATATTCAAAAACTTTAACATCAATTTTTCTTTCACAAAAATAACAGATTTTATGATCATTCTTAGCGACAATATATTTTGATAATTTTTCCACAGAACTAGAGAGACTTTTTGCAGTCAAAGATCCTCTTAAAGCAATTTCATCACAAAATAGCTCTTTGAACTTTTTTCCAGCACTCCTGAAATCCCATTCTCTGTGGCTTATATAATAAAGCCTAAAGAAATCTACACATTTCAGATACTTCTCAAGTATATTCGCTTTTAGTTCATCCTCTGGAAGTCTTAAAACAATATCGCCACTCACTTTTTTCTTTTGTATGAAATGCAGCAGTGTGTTTGTAAAAAACTCTAACATATTATTTCGCAACAGTTCTTTTACAAGCGGTGTATCATACTGTTTATTAAGAATTATTCTGATTCTATCAATAGCAGCTTGTTTTACAGATATTCTCGCACATTCCTTGTTATAAGATATAAAATCATCAAAATGCTTTGAAAAATACTGAAACTGCTTTAAAAGTGTCTGACCTTTCGTTGCTATTTCAAATTCTTCATAAGAGAGATATGCGCTTGTACTCCTGAAAGGACAATCAAATGCCCCTAAATATTCACTTCCGTTCTTATAATGAGAGAAATGAGGCGTATTATGACCACCATCTCTGAAAAACACAGGTTCAAGACAATATGGACATTTTAATTGTTTCTTGACACTTTCAAGATATGTCCTTATTTCATTTGCAAATATATATCTGTTTTCAACGACACTTATAGCACATTCCATAATATAATTATCGATTTCTATTTTAAATTTTATTACTCAACTTTAATCCGCTTCCAGAACCCCATACCTGCATCTCAACTTCCATATCAAGATGATTCTCATCAATCAGAATATTTCTTCCGCCAGAGATAACGTTCCTAATCTTGAACTGGCTTCTGCGTTTAAAAATTCCATCATTTCCGGCACGGACAAAAGCCGCGTATATATATGGAAGATATTCAACAGATTTTCCAAAAAGCGTAAGAACAAATGAATATTCAGTTATAGGATTCTTGCGTTCACGATTTTTTACAGAAAGCGAATAAGGATGGCAGCCTTTGTTCCGTCCGGGCAAAACTGAATTATCAGACGGAAGAATTGTCTCAAAAATATATGAATAGACGCAGGTTTTGCTGTAAAGGCACTCGCCACAGACCGACTGCTTTGAAATGCAGCACATTGAGCGCAGATTCTTTCCCAACATTCCGCGAAGAACAAACAAAGGATTTGCGCTTACAATCGCCGGCTCAATAAATTCAAGATTGAATTCAAATTGCAAAAAGCTGAGTTTCAAAATTCTTCTCCAAATTAATCTTTACTTACGATTTTATCACAGTTTTGCAGATATAGATATTTTTTTAGCTTAAATGTTGAGTTTTTTCTGAACCCATAAATTGCCACATCTTTTCTACTCCATCCAGACATCCCTTGCGACTTTGCAGTATTTGCTTTCAAGATATTTTCTCTGGACATTCTCATCTTTTCGGCACTGGAAACTTGAAAGAGGCTTAAGCGTAGTCCTATGATAGTCTGGATTTATATCTGTAAAATAAATCTGGTCACGGCGGAACAGGTTCAGGTCCAGCATCTCCACATCGTGTGTCGCGCAGATAATCTGGGCGTCACTGGCCTTTCCCTTGATAAACCGGCCGACGAGCTGGCGAACAATGAGCGGATGCAGATGGCTTTCTATCTCATCGCACACAAATGTCTTTCCTTTCTGGAAAATATCCATAATCGGACACATAAGCCTGATAAGTTTTTGTGTTCCCATTGATTCTTCCGCAAGGTCAAGCGTAAAGCCTTTATAGACAGTTTTTACCGATGTAGACACAACTGTTTTATTAAGAAGCATGGCCTTCATTGCCTGCGGCATATCTGCAGGAAGTTCCGCCGCTGTCATAAGCCGCTGCTCAGACTTTGGCTTTATATCCAGAATATCGCTTCCTGTTTCTTTCATGAATTTAAGGAACATTTCTTTTATTGCCTTGTCATGTTCCATTGTGCTCGCGGAATATTCAAGCCAGTTGTTGTTTTCATTCATAAGAATAACAAGACCATTTTTATAGAATAAAAATGCGTTTGAAAGCTCATCATAGTTCAGATTGTTCACGGCAAGGCTTAGCACCAGCTTGTTCTGCGTAAGTTTTTCCTTGCAAAGGCTTTCTATCCGGCTGAATTTATCAGAGGCTTTCACTTTGCCGCCGTCGCGCAGGAAAATCGCCCCCATTCTTCCATTCGGAGCATAATAAAGAGATTCCTTAATGATACTCCGGGTATCGTACACAATCTTATAGATATATCTTGTTTTCTTCCATATAAATTCCATGCCAAGCTCAGATGGCTTATCCTGCCACAATCTATGAGGAGCGCGTGGCAGCAAATCTCCTGGCTGCAGAATATGGCTTGTTGTTATCATGTTCTGCATAATGGCCATTCCTGTAAGAATACTTGTCTTTCCTGTGGCATTCGAGCCGTAAATCGCACAGGCAGGATTCACACGCTCTCCATCAACAGAATGAAGAAGATTGCTTTCAAATGAATCATCATTATTTGCCCTAAGATTCAATGTAACCGAGTCGCGTATGCTACGCACATTTGAACAGGTAAACTCCAATAACATAGCACCCCCTTATAGCCATATATAAAAGGGTCTTATCAATATCAATAAGGCCCCTTTATCAAGGTTAATAAGACACCGTTATCAAGGTTAATAAAGGTGTCTTATATAAGTTAATCACAGACTGTTATTTATGTCAATAAACTACGTTTTTTTACCAATATAAAATCATCAGGTGAAAAATAATTACATATTTTCATTTAAAACCGTAATATTTCTTATTTTAGTATTGACGTGTACACAAAAATAACTTATTATGTATATAGTTCTTGGGACTCCTGGGCATAAAAAAAAAGCCCAGCTTCAAAAATGTGCTGGTAACATATTTTTGAAACGAGCCTTAAGAATCGGTTTGACACATCTTGATATGCATCAATAAAAGCAAAAAAAGCATATCATAGATATACCGTCTGTGTCAAAAGGTTCTTATTCCCCAAAAATATAGGGGTATCCAAAAGGTAAGTTTGACGGTCACCTTTTGGGAGGATTGTAAAGTGGAAGAAATTAAGACCACTTTTAATAGCAAGGATGGCAACGGAGGGCTTAAGCTCTATGCCAATCCTTTTGGCACGGGAAAAAAGTTCTATGGACGTTTTGAACGTGATATTCTAAGCATGGAAAATCTTGTTTCCAGAATTCAGCAAAAAAATCCTGGCGCAGATGAAATTATCATCAACACAAGCATAAGTTACATCAAGCGGGAAATTCTGGCAGCCTTAAAAGAAGGCAAGGCTGTAAACCTCTTGGACTTAGGTGAATTATACATTGGCGCAACAGGAAGCGTTGCAAGCGACTCCGCAACTGATATTGCAGACATCTCGCTTGCTGTAAAGTTTTCCTCTTCGCAATTGCTAAAGGATTCCATCTCAAAAGTCTCGATTGGTTCTGTAGTGTTCTCTGACACAGCCCCGGCAATCAATAAAATAATCAACTGGTTCACCGGAAAAGAATCAAATCTTCTTACGGAAGGAAAAAATGTTGTCCTTGAAGGAAAACGCCTTAAGCTGGGCACATCCGAAAGCGGACTGTTTCTTGCTCCTGCCGATGAGAAAGGCGAGATTTCAGATGATGAATCAACTTGGCTAGACTGCACTGCGCTGGTACGGCAAAACACTCCAAAGAAGATTGATTTTTATCTTCCGGAAAATGCCAGCAACGGCTCGAGCTATAGAATTGTCATAAAATCAAACTATGTCAATGGCTATACAAAAAGAAAAGAGCCTATGTACACTTACAGCGAAGTTGTGACAGTCGCGTAAAATTGCTGAAAAGAATCGCCGGGCAGAATATTGGACAACAATTGACTGTCCGGTGATTTTTAATACTCGCCTTCCCAATCATCGCCGAACTCATCGCGCATCTCTTCCTGTGCAGCCTCATCACCTGTCATAGCCTCGTCATAAACAGACTGGTAATAATCGTTGTAATCTTTCTCAAAACCAGAATTCTTTGGTCTTGCCGTTTTTTTCCTTGAAGAAACAGCTGAATCTGCCGAACCGAAAAGCAAATCTTTTAACAAACCCATATTTACCTCCAAAAAAACATAGAACAACAAAATTATACCATGATTTTAAAATTCCGTTGTTATTTCATAAAAAAAGTTCCTGCCGCCAAATGGCAACAGGAACTTTCAAAAATCATATAGTTTTGGAACAGAATGAAGCTGCTCGGTTTTTGTTCATGGCTGGAACAAACTGCTTTCGCATTTTGTTCTATTTACACGTTCACAAAAACCTGCGCCACTGCTCGGTTTTTGTTCACTAATCCTCGAAAAGGACTTTTTCTTTCTGGGTTTCGGCTTTGCCTTCTGCATATGCGACACGGCCAATCTTGTAGGCTTTCATGTCCGGGCAGTCATCGTGGTGGTATTTAGAGGCGTTCGCATTGAACATTTCCATGATTTCATCTGCATCCTTTGCTTTTACAGCAAGAACAAATCCGATTCCCATATTGAATGTGTTGTAGATTGTGTTCAAGTCTGCACCGCGGCGGATAAGTTCACCAAATACAGGTGGAATATCCCAGCTAGAGCGTTTGATTACAGAAATCAGCTGCTTTTTTCCGTCTTTTGCCTTTGGATACATCCTTGGAATATTCTCATAGAATCCGCCGCCTGTAACGTGAACCATTCCATGGACTGACTTCTTATATTTTGCCAGAACTTCCATAACCGGTTTTACATAAATGCGTGTCGGTGTGAGCAGAACTTCACCGATTGTCTTTCCTGTTTCTTTTCCGTCCATAAGGAAAGGCTCATTTGGATTTGGAACAAGCTTTCTTACCAAACTAAAACCGTTTGAATGAACGCCTGTTGAAGAAAGACCGATAAGAACATCACCTTCCGCAATGTCCTCTCCAGTAATCATGTCATTCTTTTCGCCAACACCAACGCCAAATCCTGCCAAGTCATATTTTCCGACATCATAGAAACCTGGCATTTCAGCAGTTTCCCCACCAAGCAAAGCGCATCCAGTCATAACGCATCCGTCTGCAACGCCTTTTACAAGATCCGCCGCAACTTCAGCCTCAAGCTTTCCACATGCAACATAATCAAGGAAGAACAAAGTCTGAACACCTGAGCACAAAATGTCGTTTACGCTCATTGCAACGCAGTCAATTCCCACTGTGTCATATTTTTTCATCTGGAACGCAATGTCAAGCTTTGTGCCAACACCGTCTGTTCCGCTGACCATAACAGGATTCTTATAACCTTTTGGAATTTCAAACATTCCGTTAAAGCTTCCAAGACCAGTAAGAAGACCAGGAATTGCAGTTCTTTTTGCATGTTCCTTGTACTTATCAACAGCGCGATAACCTTCTTCCACATCTACACCAGATTCTTTGTAACTAGCCATATCTTATGGTCTCCTAAAAAATAATATTTTGTTCCGGTTCTGGTTTCAATCTGAGTAAAACCACAGAACCGCATTAGTTCACTTTTTTTTCTATAAGTTCGCCAGGAACTCGCATTGGATATTCACCTGTAAAGCAGCCCTTGCAGAATCCATATTGAGCCGGATTGCAGGCACGCAACGCCTCGAACATTCCATCCACAGAGATGAACGCAAGCGAATCCGCACCGATTTCCTTGCGGATTTCCTCTACATCATGCCCGGAAGAAATAAGCTCTTCCTTTGTAGGCGTGTCAATTCCAAGGTAGCAAGGAAATTTTACCGGAGCTGAGCTTACGCGGAAATGAACTTCCTTTGCGCCTGCCCTGCGAAGAATTTGAACCAGGCGGCGGCTTGTAGTTCCACGCACAATCGAATCATCAATTACAATCACGCGTTTTCCGTCCAAATCGCTTTTAAGCGCGTTAAGCTTTACAAAAACCATATTCTCACGCGCCTGCTGGTTTGGAGCGATAAAAGTGCGTCCAATGTACTTGTTCTTTACAACGCCCATAGCATAAGGAATTCCTGATTCCCTTGAATAACCTATTGCGGCGCCAAGCCCGGAGTCCGGAACGCCCACAACAACATCAGCGTCAACCGGCGATTCCTTTGCAAGCTGTGCGCCCATCTTGTATCTTGCTTCCTGTACAGGAATATCATCAATGATTGAATCCGGACGCGCAAAATAAACATATTCAAAAATGCATGAACGTTTTGAAGTCTTTTCACCAAACTCAAAAGAAAGAACGCCGTCCTTGTTGATTATAACAATCTCGCCAGGATGGATGTCCCGCACAAAAGTTCCGTTGATTGCGTCAATCGCGCAAGACTCGCTGGCAAGAACCCATCCGCCCTTCACCTGACCAAGGCAAAGCGGTCTGATTCCGTTAGGGTCACGCGCGCCGATCAAAGCGTCTTTTGTCATAACGCAAAGAGCAAACGAACCTTTTATCATCTGGATTGTATCTGTAAGAGCGCGCTCAAGACCTTTTTTGTAGCCCCGGGCAATCAGCTTTACAATAACCTCAGTGTCGCTGGAAGAATTGAACGCAGCTCCAGTTTCCTCAAACATATCGCGGAGCTGAACGTAATTCACAAGCTGGCCATTATGGGCAACCGCAACCGGACCAAGCTTTGACTGAATCAGCATCGGCTGCGCATTTTCAATTGTCTTGGAGCCAGAAGTAGCGTAACGCACATGGCCAATCGCAAGATGTCCCTGAAGCTCCTGAAGATGCTCCAGCTTAAAAACATCAGAAGTAAGCCCCATCTGCTTGTGGATTTTCACATCGTTGCCGTCAGAGACACAGATTCCTGCGCTGTCCTGGCCACGGTGCTGCAGCGAATACAAGCCGTAATAGCACATCGTTGCGGCATTCATCTGGGATTCAGCATATTTTGGATCATCAGGATTCATGTAAACGCCGATTACGCCACATTCATCATGAAATTTATCATCTTTTTCGTTATATAAGAATTCTTTTTCAGACATTACAGTTCAACTCCAGCAGCAACACCAGCACTAGCGTCATCTGCAAGTTTTTTACGGAAAGCCAGAAGTTTTTCCTTAAGTTCCGGATATTTTATAGAAAGAATCTGTACAGCAAGATAAGCCGCATTTTTAGCATTTCCAATTCCAACAGTCGCAACCGGAATCTGCGGAGGCATCTGAACAATAGAAAGAAGCGCATCCATTCCGCCAAGACCGTTTGAGCCGGCAGAAATACATTCAAGAGGAACACCAATCACCGGCAAAGTTGTAATTCCTGCAATAACACCAGGAAGAGCCGCCGCAAGACCAGCACCGGCAATAATAAGTTCAAAACCATCATCTTCACACTGCTTCACAGTCTTGTGCAAAAGCTCGCCAGCCCGATGAGCTGAAATCACAAAAGCCTTATATTCAACGCCGAATTCCTTAAGAACCTCGGCAGCTTTTTTCATTTTTTCTGTATCCGATTTTGACCCGAAAAAAATCGCAACCTTCAAATCCGTCCTCCTCGTTTCCGCCATAAAATCAGCAAAAACGATAACTGACTTTACCACAATTTCCTAACCTTCTCAATATAAGAAAACAATTTAAAAACCATGGCAAGCCGGCAACAAGTTGCCGTCGGGCTTTGCGGGGTTTCATTGCTCCGCCACGCTACGCAAAAAGCCTCCGGCTTTCCCCTCCAATCCCTCTTGCATAAAAAAATCCATCGTCTGAACGTCTTGAGTTTTCTGCTGAACTCACAAAAAACAAAACCCAAGACGTTCAGCCAAAGAATTCGCTTTCATCCACAAAACGGAACTGTCCCGGCAAAAGGTTTTCGTCAAGTTTCAGGTTTCCGAACTGAATCCGTTTCAAAAAGACAACGCGGTTCTTGACTGCAAGGAACATTCTTTTTATCTGGTGGAAACGTCCTTCACGCACAGTAACCACACATTCCCGGTCGCTTAAAAACTCCAATGCAGCGGGCAGCGCCTTTTGTTCCCCGAATTTCTTTTCCGCAGGCAGAATAACGCCTTCCTCAAACATTTTCCTGTACGCAACCTGTCCGGATTCTTCCACAGGATTTTCCAGCCGCACAAAATATTTTTTCTCAATCTTAAAATCTGGAGCCGCCAGCTTGTGCGAAAAACTTCCGTTAGTTGTAAAAAGCAAAAGTCCGCAAGTGTCGCAGTCAAGCCGCCCCACTGAATGTAGTTTTCCCAAATTTTTTGGTATATTAATAGAAGAAACAAGCTCATATACAACCGGATGTCTGTCGCTCACAAACGAGCACACGTAGCCGGCCGGCTTATTCAGCAAAATATAAAGATGCTTTTGTTTTTCAAGGATATTTCCGTTCACAGAAATTTCATCCCGCTCAATTTTCACAGGAAAACTACATTCCAGAATGCGCTCGCCGTTCACAGAAACGTCATTTTTCCGCAAAAAATTACGCGCGCTCCGCAGCGAACAAAAACCATGATTAATCAGAACACGCGCAAGCGGCTCAAAAAACATATCTTCCATAAAAATTCCGTAAAGTTTATTTTAATGAATTTTTTATAAAAATGCTGAATCGATAAATTGAACGAGCGGGAAGAAAAAGAAAGTGTCAACCGAGTCATTCGGAGCTATGGCAAGCAATTTTTGAAGAAAATTGCGCAGTCCGATACCTTGTTACGCTCCGCATGACGAATTGACACGCTTTTTCTGGTAGCGCGTTCAATTGCTCAATAATCTTGTTTTTTCTAAAAACCCAAAACCATTCCTATTATAAAATAATCAGAAATGCTGTAAACTGTTCTTATGGCTAATTTTGACGAAAACACAGTTTATATCATTGATTCCTACGGTCTTATTTTCAGATGTTATTTTGCGTTCATCAACCGACCGCTCACCAATTCAAAAGGCGAAAACATAAGCGCACTTTTCGGATTTTTCAGAAATCTTTATTCAATCCTGAAACATTACAAGCCAGCCTACATTTTTGCGGCAATGGACTCAAAGACAAAAACCTTCCGCCACGAATTCTATCCTGAATACAAAGCCACCCGGAACAAAACTCCTGAAGACTTGCACGCGCAGATTCCATGGATCTGCGAAATCCTTGAAACGCTCGGCATTCCAACCCTTCAGTGCGACGGCTACGAGGCAGATGACATAATTGCAACTGTAGCAAAAAAATGCACAGAAACAGGAAGAACCTGCCGGATTCTTTCAGGCGACAAAGATTTGATGCAGCTTGTCTCTGAAAATATCCAGATTCTAAAACCGGATGCAGCCGCAACATGGAAAGTAACAGACGCATCGGCCGTTCAAGCTGAATGGGGTGTAAAACCAGAGCAGCTTCTGGATTTGCTTTCACTGTATGGCGACACAGCGGACAATGTTCCCGGCGTAACCGGTGTGGGCGTAAAAACCGCGGCAAAACTTCTTTCCGAATACCAGAACCTGGACGGAATTTACCAGAACATTGAAAAAATCAAAGGCGCAATGCAAAAAAAACTTGCGGACGGAAAAGAAAACGCATATTTTTCGCAAAAATTAATAAAACTCCACGAAACCGTTCCATGCGAAAAAATCGACGCCGCGCTCGCGCAAAAAAATCAGTACAACTTTTCAGCCGCGGCAAAACTTCTTGAGCAGTACGGCGCATTTCAGGACGCAAAACAATATTCAGAATTGGCTTTGCAAGCCGGAGAACCAATATCTGATAATGGGGAAGAACAAGTTCTCCCCCTCGGCTCAACTCCGTCAGCTCCGCAAAGCGAACCTGCCAGATTTTCGCCTACCCTCTCTAGCGGGGACACCCCACAACGCCCCGCGCATCTTGCCGATTTTTTTGATTTTCAGCCCGGCGCAGAACCGCCTGTACAGAACAAAGGAAACTACACCGCAATCCAAACCATTCCAGAACTCAAAGAATTCATCAACGCAGCTCTTGGAGCAGAAAATTCCGCAAAAACGCTTGCATTTGACTGCGAAACAGACAGCCTGGACACAATCAGCTGCAAAATTCAAGGTTTCAGCCTTTGCTACAAAAAAGGCAGCGCTGTCTATGTTCCTTTGGCGCAGGATGAACAGTCGCTTTTTGACTCAGAAAAAATAGAAAAAAAATCAGCTTTCTTGGAGCTAAAACGCATTTTTGACGAGCCGAACTTAAAAATCATCATGCACAATGGAAAATTCGACCTGAAAGCCTTGGCCACAAACGGACTTTTTGAAAACGGCAAAATTGAATACAAATGCAATCTGATTGACACAATGATTGCCACTTGGCTTTTGAATCCAGACAGAAACGGAAAAAATTCCTACAGCCTTGAATGGCTTTCCGAGACATTTTTGCATCTTAAGGGAATTGAATTCACTGACATTGTGAAAAAAGGCCAGACTTTTGCTGATGTTCCGCTGGAGCAGGCCGTTCCTTATGCGGCAGAAGACGCGGATTTTACGCTTCAGCTGTGGGAATTCCTTTCTGAAAGATTCAAGGACGAACGACGGCAGAAACTTTTTGAGCTGGAAATGCAGCTTCTTCCGATTCTTGCAAACATGGAGCTTACAGGAATTCATCTTGACAACGAAGCCCTGGACAAATACAACGTGGAACTTACAGAAGGAATTGAAAATATTGAGAACGAAATCTACAAAGAAGTCGGCCATCAGTTTAATATCGCATCGCCAAAACAGCTTCAGACTGTCCTTTTTGATGAACGAAAATTAAAGCCTGAAAAAAAGACAAAAACCGGCTACTCAACAGACACTTCTGTGCTGGAGGAACTTGCGCATTACGATTCCGTTCCAAAAATGATTCTGGAGTTCCGCGAGCTTTCAAAACTTCAGTCAACGTATGTGGAAACTCTTCCGGCAATGACAGACAAAAACGGCAGAATCCACACGGATTTTGTGCAGACAGGAACTGCAACCGGGCGGCTTTCATGCCGGGAACCGAACCTTCAGAATATTCCTGTGCGCAACGAAGCCGGACGTCGGATCAGAAGCTCATTCACCGCACCGGAAGGCAAAGTCCTTATTTCCGCCGACTATGCGCAGATTGAGCTGGTTGTGCTTGCCCATCTTTCTGGCGACAAAAATATGTGCCAGGCATTTATTGACGGAACAGATGTCCATAAATCAACCGCCGCCCTTATTTTTGGTGTAAAACCGGAAGATGTAACGCCAGAGATGCGACGCACAGCAAAAACCATAAATTTCGGGGTTATCTACGGAATGAGCGCGTTCCGGCTTGCAAATGATTTGGGAATTTCCCGGACGCAGGCCGCTCAGTTTATCTCAAGCTACGACCAGCACTATGCAGGAATAACTAATTTCAAGGCTCAGACAATTTCCAAGGCAGAAGAAAACGGTTATGTCGAAACGATTCTTGGCCGCCGCCGCCCGATTTTAAATATCAACAGCAGAAACAAAGTTGAAAAAGCCGGCGCAGAGCGAATGGCAATCAACACGCCGGTTCAGGGGTCTGCCGCTGATATTGTAAAAAAAGCGATGATTGGAGTAAATTCCGCACTGGATAAAATAAACAACGGAGCAAAGCTTCTTCTTCAAGTCCATGATGAATTGATTCTTGAATGTCCTGATGAGCCGAAAATAATTGAAGAAACAATTGCTCTTGTAAAAGACAAAATGGAAAATGCTGTAAAATTAAATATTCCGCTCCGCGTAAGCATTGAGCACGGCAAAAACTGGGGAGAATTCCATTGATAATCTGCGTTACAGGACAAATGGCTGCCGGAAAAAATTTTATCTCTTCTCAATATGAAAAAAACGGATGGCTTTGCCTTGACGCTGACGAGCAAGTCCACAGCGCAATAAAAACGGCAACGCCACAGATTTTAAATGCATTTGAAAAAGAAGCGGCCGCAGAAAATATTCCGCTCAAAAATCCGGACGGAACCTTAAACAGACGCAATCTAGGAAAACTGATTTTTCCTCACCCTGAGCTTTTAAAAAAACAGGAATCCATAATTTACCCGATTATAATAGAAGAAACTAAAAAAATAATAAAAGAAAATGAAGGCCGGAACATTGTCCTGAACGCAACTGTCCTTTACAAGACGCCGGAACTTTTAAGGATGTGCCGCAAAATCATTTTTGTAAAAGCGTCATTTTTTGTGCGGCTAAAGCGAGCCATAAAGCGGGACAAAATGCCTCTTCCGCAAATCCTAAGCCGGTTCTGGACGCAGCGAAACCTTTTTTCAAGATACAAGAACGCAGGGATTCCAATTGAAATCATAAATAATAATTGAAGATTTTAATATAGAATTTTACTGAACAAATAAAAGCGTAGTCAGATTTACAATTTGTGAAGATTTTGAGCGATACAATCAATTAAAGTTGCAAAGCAACCCAAATTTTTACAAGCGGAGCGCGAGCTCAACCATCTGGAGCAAATTGGAAACCTGACGAAAGCGATTTTTTCTGAATCATTAAAAAAAATCAATATTCAAACTGAAACAAAAAAAATTCATTAAGTTTTTGTTTCATTCTCCGATAGTAAAGTAAGGGCGGGACAGACCGCAAAGGAATGCGATATGGAACAGAAAAGAACTTTATGGATTGTTGCAGCTGTCGGTGTATTTTTGCTTGTTGTTTTAGGGGCAGCACTTATACTTTACACACCGCAGTCAAAACCAGCGACTACAATTGCCAATTCACGGGGAATGAATAACGGCACTGCATCCAACGGATGGATTTCGCTGGCGCCATCAGCACCGGCTCAAGATTCAAATCCAAATGAACAAATTGAAGAAGAAAATCCAGACTTCGCTTTGGAAGACAGCCAGAATTCCTCTAAAGCAGAATTCCGCACAGACGAAGTGAACATCTACACAGAAAAGGCAAATGTCTATTCTGAAAAAACAGATTTGAACAAGTTAGGAGAAAATGCTGCTGTTTCAGCTGGAAATTCCACAGTTTCATCTTCTGAACAAAAAAATACACCGACAACAATCGATCTTACAGAATCTTCAAAACCGAATGTTGCGCAAAACACAAAACCTGCAGTTTCAAATGTTGCGGCAAAAACTCCTGCAAAAGAAAAACCTGTTCAGCCAAAAACAGTCGTAAAAGTTGAGCAGAAGAATACTGTAAAAACCGAAGCAAAAAAGACTGTTGCTGCAAAGCCAGCGGCAAAAGAACCGGAAATCATTCAGTATTGGGTTCAAGTTACAGCGCTTACAAGCCGAAAAGCCGCTGATGAGGCACGAAACAAGCTTGATGAGAACCAGATTACGGCTGACGTGTTCACTTACACAGACAACAAAAAACAGCTTTTTTACCGCGTAAGAGTCGGACCTTACACAACAAAAAGCGAGGCTGAATATTGGCGGACAAAGATTTCAAAAATTGATATGTTCCAGAATACTTCCAGCTATATAACAAGCACAAGCGTTGCAAAATAATTTTTTTATAAAAAAATTGTGATTTATTTCAGAAAGTGCATTTTTTCTGCGTTAAATATGTATGAGAAAATGCACTTTGTTTTTAACCTTGATTTTCTTGGCGTTTGCACAAGATTTGTCTGCCGAGGCAAAATATTCGATTTCTTCTGTCTCGGCAAAATATTCAGTTTCGGCGTTTGCATTAAAAGCCGCCTGGAAAGTTCCTCAGACAGAATTTTCAGAAACTCCGGATTTTTATTTGCCTGCATGGGCATTCAGCGTTGACTTTTCTGAATTTTACAATGCAGAGCGTAAAGGGCTTCCATTTTCTGCGGTCTTTGGAACAGTCACACCTTCCGGGGCAGTCTCAAAACTTAAAAATCCGAGGCTTTCAGCTTCTTCCGCAAATGCGGTAGAGAACAGTTTTTCAGATGCAACAATGCTTTCAGTTCCGCTTCCGGGTGCCTCAAATTGCGAAAAACCACTCGGGCTTGGAACTTCATTAAAATTCGACTCAAAATCTTTTCTGAAAAAAGTGGATGTGACTCTATATTCAAATGAAGAAAATGATTTTCTTGAATCCGTGCGCATACAGCTCCAGAGCGGAAAAAAATCCCATTTTTCATTTTCCAGCACTTCCGGACAATTTGTAAAATCAAACTCAACAACAAAATGGTTCAGCGCAACAAAACTTTTCCCCGAAAGAGAATTCTTTGCAACGAATTTTCAGGCCTCTTTTATAAATCCATATTTTAAGACAAAAGAGACGGCAAATCTTTTTTACAATAAAAATATTCTTGATTTTCCGCAGGCGACTTTTTCAACGGAAAATCAGCTTAAGATAAAAAATTTTCTGCTGAATTTTGCATTTTTCTGCGTTTCCGACAAAGAGCTGTTCACAGCATCTTCCGCACGGCAAAAAACTTTGTGCCAGATAAAAATAAACCCGACGCTGACTGTGTTTCCTTTCCAGAATAAATTAAAAACCCAGTTTGGAACAATTTGCATTCTGGAACAAAAAATCCAAAGCGACGAATCGGTTGAGATTGAAAAAAAGCTTGCCGGACAAATAAATTTCTACACAAAACGGACTTTCGCAAAATTAAATCTGGCGGCAGAAGGAATTGATTCCGCGGAAAAAATTTCCGGGAGTTTCAGCCATTATTTTTACAATTTTCTTATGCCGGCAGAAACTTTTTCTTTTGTGCTTACCCCGGACAATAAAAAGCTGAAACTAAAATACACACAAAGAATTTCGCACAGGACAAAAAGTTATTCAGGAAGTATTTCGGCAAGTGCAAGTTCTTACATTGTAAATGATGAAGTTGAGAGTTTTTCCACAGAAATAAAAATGTCCTGCCAGGCGAAAACAAAAAATCTTTCTGTCTCGGCAAGCGCAGGACTTTTATTCAATGTTTTTTAGTTTTCAGGATTTACTCCCGGTTCCATTCACCTTTTGCCGGATAATATGCCCACAAGCCGCGGTTTGTGGAATTTGTTCCGGCAGATGTCGCTGTATAGATATAATCCATTGAGCTATAAATGCTTGTTTCTTTTTCTGTTTTGGAAGGATCAACCGCAAGCAAGGTTCTGATTATATATGGAGAACACATGACACTATCAGCGTTTGTTGAGAAAGAACTTGTTTTTACAGGTTTTCCTGTTGACTGGTCAATTTCTATTCTTGCGACACCGCTTCCGCTTGAAGCATTTGAATTATAAGAACGGTTTGAACCTGTTCCAAGAATTAAACTATCAGAAGCAACGGCAATGCTTATAACATTTGAGTCAGAAACATCTTTTATATATCCAGAAGTTTCACCATTTTCAGACAAAAAGTTTGTTGGAGAACATTTTTTATTTTCATCAGTCAGACGGTAACTTGCCATAGGATATTTGAACATTTTTTTATATTCATCAGGAGAAGTTTCATATGAAGCAGCTGAAAAATAATATAGATTATCGCCAAGGTCACCGAAATAAACATAAGTTGGCTCAGTGCGGATGTTTCCATCAGAATCTGTTGTTCCTTCATTTGTCTCTACGTTCAGATAATTCATAAAATGATATTTTTCGCCAAAATAAACAACAGAAAGCGTGTCCAAAGAGAATTCTGAATAAACAAAATTGCCATCATCAGAATTTTCTGTTTTTTCAGGTGCTATTGAAGCAACTTCCTTAAAATCTCCGCCATTCAACTTATAAAGGGAAGAAGTTTCATTCCTTGAATTTCCAAGATATGGACTTCCGCCACCAACCCGCAGGAATGCAACGCGGTGGTCAGAATTCACAGAATTTGTTCCAAAAAGATGACAGCTAATCGCCATTCCGTAATTGTCATCATCAATTTTATCAAGTTCCGCACGGTAATCAGTCATAATTTTAGAAAGCTCAGAAATTTCTTTCCACCTTGAAAACTGGCCAGCAGCTGTCATTTCTGAAAAATAAATCTTCAGGTTTTTAGGAACATTACGGCTATCGTAGCTAGGCTCAAAACCCAAAGCATAAATATATTTTTCATCTGCAATTATCTTTGAAAAATAAACGCCTTCAAATTCAGTTTTTTCAAAAACGTAATGCACGGAAGACGGCAATCCGTTTCCAGAAAGTTCCTTCCATGCGCCATGATATTCATCTTTTGCATTTTTATAATTAATAACGCCGTTTGTCAAAAAAAGATACTGCTCGCCATCAAAATTGTAGCGTGCAATATTATTTATAAAACCAGGCATTTTCTGGGTTGTAAGCTCAATCTCATCGCGGATGCTCTGGTAAATCGCATCATAGCAGCCGGTAAAACCAAAAAGTGAAACTGCAAGAACAAAAACGCCAAGAATATTTTTTTTCATCTTCCGCCCCCCCCCCGACTCTAAAAGTGATAGCGGGCAGAAACACCAGCTTCCATAAAAATTCCATAGTCAGAATCCGCATTTTTTGTTGAAGTGTACCATTCAGGCAGGTAAAGGAATTCAGCATTCAAACCGACAGACCATCCTTCTGTAATCCTGAAAAACGCCCCGGACTCAGCTTTTGCCGCAAACCCCGGAAAATATTTTTTGTTTGCGCAAGTCTCAAAAGCAAAACCAACAGAAAGAGTCACAGGGAATTCAAATCGTCCTGCGCAAGGCTGAACCATTGCCCCAAAAGTAATAGGAACAAATGTAAAGACATTGCTTCCGATTGTAGGATTGTAACCTGCCATAAGCTCGCCGCCAAGCGCAAGCCATCCGTTCAGGAACCGGTAATAACCAAGCTGCGCCGAACCGCCAACCGTAAGCTGGTCACCAAAATTCAGCGGAAAGTTTCCCATGACTCCGATTTTCAGGAACTGGTCGCCACGGCCGTTTCTTGCGTAATGCTGCTCATTGCGGACTATATTTTCTTCATCATCCTGATTTTCATCAGTATTGTTCTCTTCGGATTGTTCATTTTGGCCTTGCTCAACCTGCTCTGTCTGGTCAGAACCTGAATCATCTGTCTCTGCCTGGGCAAAAAGCGGCACAGAAAGCAACAGCAATATGCCAAAAAGGGAAAGAATACGTTTCATTTTTCCTCGCATTTCTATACAAATATAGGCAAAAAGTATACAATTTTTATAGACTTTTTACAATAAAACACAAAAACACACGGAAGGTAACAAATGAGCGCAAAAATTATTGACGGAAAAGAAATTGCCGCGCAGGTGCGAAAAGAAGTTGCAGAGAAAGTTTCTGAGCTTAAAAAAAAGGGAATAACTCCATGTCTTGCTGTAATTCTTGTTGGCGAAAACCCAGCCAGCGTTTCTTACGTAACAGGAAAACAAAAGGCGCTTGCAGAAGTTGGAATGGCGGACAGAAGCCTGCACCTTCCTGAATCGACAACAGAAGAAGAACTCCTAAAAATAATCGATGAATTAAACAACGATAAAACTGTCCACGGAATTTTAGTCCAGCTGCCGCTCCCGAAACATATTAATGAGGAAAAAATACTTCTTGCAATCAGCCCGGAAAAGGATGTGGATGGATTCCACCCGGTGAACGTAGGAAACCTTGTGATTGGCAAAAAAAGTTTCCTGCCTTGCACTCCGCATGGAATTATCGTTCTTTTGCAGAAAATGAATATTGAGACAAGCGGAAAGCACGCGGTTGTAATCGGACGCTCAAACATAGTTGGAAAACCGGTCGCACTTCTTCTTGCAAGAAAAGAAACAAACTGCACTGTAACAATCTGCCACACAGGAACAAAAAATATGGCAGAAATAACACGGCAGGCTGACATTATTATCGCCGCAGCCGGAAAACCGCACACCCTGACAAAAGACATGATAAAGCCTGGCGCAGTAGTCATTGATGTTGGTGTAAACAGAATTCCTGACGCAACAAAAAAATCTGGTTTCAGGCTGATTGGCGACTGCGATTTTGAAGATTTAAAGGAAACAGCAAGCTTTATAACTCCAGTTCCAGGCGGAGTCGGTCCAATGACAATTGCAATGCTTATGCAGAACACTCTGGAAGCGGCAGAAAAATAGCAGGCGTTACGGGCGGCATTTGAGCCCGTTAGAAGGGGTAGGCGAAAACCGAAGGTTTGAGCCGAGGGGAAGGCTTTCCCCACCGCCCTATTTTATAAATCCTGATATTCTGTGTAGGCGTACGCGTCGTGGTTGTGGATGCTTTCGGCGTTTGTACATTCAACGCTGAACCATTTGAACGGTTTTTCTATCTTGAAATTCCGCAGACCAAGATAAACTTCGCGGACTACATCTTCCACAAAACGCGGGTTTTCATAGGCGTGCTCGGTAACGTATTTTTCGTCCTTGCGCTTTAAAAGTGAATACAATCCGTTTGAGGCGCAATTTTCGACCATTTTGATAACGTCCTCAATCCAGAAAAAATCTGAGTAAAGCAGTTTTACAACAACAAGCCCTCTCTGGTTGTGCGCACCATATTCGCTGATTGCCTTTGAGCATGGGCAGACGGTTGTTACAGGAACTTGGATTGATACAAAAAATTGACGTTCATTTTCTGAGACAGTTCCTTCATATTTGCAGGTGTAGCTCATTATTGCAGCCTGCCCGCTGACCGGCGCTTTTTTTTCCATAAAGAACGGAAATGTCATTTCTCCATAGGATTTTTGCGCGTTAAGATGAATACGGATTTCTTCCAGCATCTCAAGAAAATGATTCATTGTAAGATTTTCGTGGTGCTTGTGGAAAATCTCGATGAACCGGCTCATGTGGGTTCCTTTAAAATGGTGCGGAAGATTCACAAACAAGTCCACAACGGCCGTGGTGCTTTGCGTCTTATTATTTTTATCCAGAACCGTAACCGGATATTTTACGCCCTTAACCCCGACTTTCTGCAAAGGAACTTCACGTGTGTCCTCTTCGTTTTGTACGTCAATCATAATTATATAGTAACAAATATGCAGAAAAAAAGGAATTCGTGCGGGGAAAATGAAAATTAATAAATTTGCATTTAGGCATTTTTGATATTATTCTTTATATAGCCCGAATGTCGAGTTTTGTAAATTCGACATAAAAATTGAATCAGCTAACAGAAAAAGCGCGTCAATTCGTCATGCGGAGCGCAACAAGGTATCGGACTGCGCAATTTTCTTCAAAAATTGCTTGCCATCGCTCCGAATGACTCGGTTGCCGCTTTCTTTTTCTTCCCGCTTATTCAATTTATTTCTTCTGAAAAAAACTCGACATTCGGGCTATATAGATTTTATCCACCGGAGGAACTGGTTATGAAGGCAAAAATCGCTGTTTACGACACGCGTTCTTATGATAAAAGTGCGCTTTTGAAATCAAACGAGAAATTCGGGTTTGAATTTGATTTTTTTGAGTTTAAGTTGACGGAAAAAACTGTTTTTTCGGCAAAAGGTTTTGACGCTGTCTGCATATTTGTAAACGATGTCGCAAACGAGGCGGTTATCAAGGCTTTGGCGGAAGAAAATGTAAAACTCATTGTGCTCAGATGTGCCGGATTCAACAATGTTGATTTAAAGGCCGCAGCAGAATATGGAGTAAAAGTTCTGCGCGTTCCAGCCTATTCACCGCACGCAGTTGCCGAGCACGCGCTTTCGCTTCTTCTTTCTCTTACACGCCACATTCCTCAGGCTTATGTACGCACAAAAACCGCAAATTTCAACCTTGAAGGACTTACCGGACGGGAACTTTATGGACTTACCGCAGGAATTTATGGAACCGGAAAAATCGGACGGATTATGGCGGAACTTCTTTCTGGATTTGGAATGAAAATCATTCTTTGCGACCCTTATCCGAACAATCAATGGGCAGAAGAAAAAGGATTCAAATACGTCGACACTCCGACAATCTTCAAGGAAAGCGATGTTCTTAGCCTTCACTGCCCGCTCACAGACGAAACTTACCATATTGTGAACCACGACAACCTTAAATCGATGAAAAATGACGCGGTAATCATCAACACAGGACGAGGAGCTTTGATTGACACAAAGGCTCTGGTTCATTCACTAAAGCACAAATATATCGGTGGAGCTGCCCTTGACGTATACGAAGAGGAAAGCGCATTTTTCTTTAAGGACTGTTCCGGCGAAGTAATAACAGATGACGTGCTTGCCAGACTTTTGACGTTCCCGAATGTGATTATCACCGGGCATCAGGCATTCCTTACAACAACAGCACTTTCAAACATTGCCGATGTAACGCTTGGAAACGTAAAAGCGTTCATGGAGGGCTCCGCACTTGCAAACGAAGTGAAGATGTGATGAAAGGTTGAGTTTTGATTCAATTTCTTCTGATAATAAATTGAATAAGCTACCAGAAAAAGCGCGTCAATTCACCATGCGGAGCGCAACAAGGTATCGGACTGCGCAATTTTCTTCAAAAATTGCTTGCCATCGCTCCGAATGGTTCGGTTGCCGCTTGCTTTTTCTTCCCGCTTATTCAATTTATTGATTCAGCAAAAAACTCAACATTCAGTCCACGTATACCATAATTCATATTTTTTCTATATAATTCTATATCTTATGAAGTATTATTTTGAAACTTATGGATGCCAGATGAATCTTGCCGAGTCTGCGGCTGTCGAGCAGCTTCTTATTGCCCGCGGATGGGAAAAATCAGAGGATGCCGAGACTGCTGATATGGCTATAATCAATACTTGTTCAGTCCGAGCCAGTGCCGAAAACAGAATTTTCGGCCGGCTTGGCTATTTCACTGGATTAAAGGCTGTCCGAAATAAAAATGAATTCGCAAAATACAAATCCTTTGAAAAAGCAACAAAACTTGTGCAGGAACATCCGGTTCCAATCACTGTTGTTGTAATGGGCTGCATGGCGGAACGACTTTTGGGTTCGCTTCAAAAAGAATGGCCGGTGATTGATTATGTTGTGGGAACTTATGCAAAACATCATTTTGGCGACATAATAACCGCTGTTGAAGAAAAAAAAGAGCATATCCAGATTGATGACACAGAAAAATACAAATTCGCCTCTGTTTCTTATGAGCAGGGAGCAAAATCAACTTTTGTTCCGATTATGCACGGCTGCAACAATTTCTGCACATACTGCATCGTTCCTTATGTGCGAGGAAGGGAAATAAGCCGCCCGGTTGAAGAAATCCTACATGAGCTTGACGTTCTTACAAAATACAAAGTTCTTGACATTACGCTTCTTGGTCAAAATGTGAACAGCTACAAATCAACTTATCAGGGAAAAGAGATTAATTTTTCAACCCTGCTTCAGATTATTGTTGACCATTTAAAGGAAATAAATTCAACAATCGGCTGGGTTCGTTTTCTTTCGAGCAATCCAAAAGATTTTTCAGATGAATTGATTGATGTTATCGCCAAAAATGACCTTATCTGCCATCACATTGCGCTTCCAGTTCAGCACGGTTCTTCCTCAGTCCTAAAAAAAATGAACCGCCAATACACACGAGAACAATATCTTGAGCTTGTGAAACGGATAAAATCAAAAATCCCGGATGTTTCGCTTACAACCGATATTATGATGGGATTTCCGACAGAAACAGAAGAAGATGTTGAGCTTACGCTCGATCTTATGAATCAGGTTCGTTTTGAATCAGCCTGCATGTATTATTACAATCCAAGGGAAGGAACTCCAGCCGCAAAATGGGAACAAATTCCTGAAAATGTGCGAAAGGAACGACTACAGCGCGTAATTGACCTTCAGATGATTCATACGGACGAGCAGATGAAAAAACGCGTTGGTCAGACCGTAAAAGTTCTTGTTGAAGGAGTAACCCGGGACAACAAAAATGAGCTTTTAGGAAAAACCGCCCAGGATGAAAAAGTAAGCTTTGCCGCCGACAAATCTTTGATAGGAAAGTTTATCTATGTTAAAATAACCGCGTTGAATGGACACACGTTTAAGGGGGAAATAATAGAGCGTTAGATGCCTATTATGCGAGTTTATGAAATAAACTCGTAAGCAACCGCAGGTTGCGACCCATACCTTTATAAGGAGAAATAGTAGAGCGTTAGATAATCAAGCAACCATTTTCAGGAGGCGAAAAAAAATATGATAGCAAATTTGATTTCAATTATTGTAGGAATTGTTTTTATTGCATTTTTTGCAGGATTCAATCTTGACAACAAATGCGACGTAAGTCTTGTTTTCTACACTTTCAAGAACATTCCGGTCTTCTTTACAATCCTAGTTTCGTTTGCGGTAGGAATGCTTTGCTCTTTGCCTTTTGCGCTTATTCACCGAAACAAAAAAGCAAAAAAGATAAAAGAGCCAAAAGAAAAAAAAGCTTCTGACAAGAATGACAAAAAAAATGTTCAGGCTGAAAAAACAGAAGAACAGAAAGATGAACAGCAGGGCAAACCAGAATCCGCAAATTCCACAGAAAACGCAGGAAACAACTGATGAAAAAAATCCTTGTAAAGTTAGCAGTCCTTGCATTCAGCACAGCCGCATTTTCACAGGAACTTTCCGCAAAGAAAATCGCGGATAACGCAATAAAAAAGGAATCTCCACAGGAAGCCGCCCAATATGTTGCCGCTGAAGCGGAAAAAATAACCCTTCCGGCAGAAAAACGAGCGGCTTACGCATTTTTAGGCTCACTTCAGGAAGCAACCGCGGACTTTGATGCCGCACAGAAATCTTTTGCAAAAGCCGCAGGAATTGCAGCCGGCAACGCAGAAGGAATGCCTAAAAAATCCAGCGAACGACTTGTCATTGACGCAATCCGCTGCGCCCTTAGCGGTGGTGACTGGGAAACCGCCGAAAATTACCTTAATTCAGCAGTACGGAATTCAAAAAGCACGGAAATACAGGCTACAATCAAACTTTACGAGCAATGGGCAATCTTGTGCAGGGCGAAAAACGAGTCTGACCTGAAAGAACCTTGCGAGATGTTAAAAACTTACGCAAACCTTGAATCAATGAAATCCGTAAAACCATCTGTTCTTCTTACTTTATGGTACATAACTGCAGAAAAATCCTACGCGGATTTATTGAACAAAGAATTTCCATCTTCTATGGAAACAGGAATTGTAAACGGAAAAATTCAAGTTTATCCGGCACCATTCTGGTATTTCCTTCCGCGCAAAACTGCCGCAACGCCACAAATTTCCACTGAAAAAATAACTGCCGCAGAAACAGAATCCTCAGCAACAGAGAAAACTCCTGCCACCAAGAGCACAAGCGAAGCTTCAGCAGAAAAAAAATCCTCTTCCACAGGCACAAAAGCAAAACACCAGCAGCTAGGACTTTTCCGGGACAAAGAAAATGCGCAAAATTTTGCGGAAAAAGTAAATTCAAAAGGATTTAAATCATACATCCAAACAGAAACAAAAAGCAGCGGAACAACATATTTCCTTGTGGTCGTAGACGAAAACGCCGAAGGCACAATGGGAATCCAGCTGAAAAATGCCGGATTTGAATGTTACCCGGTTTTCTGATTTAGCAATAAATATTTCCGCCCCCCCCATCCACAAAAAAATCAGACAAACAAAAACTCCCGCAAAAAGCTTAGTTTCGCGGGAGTTTTCTATTAAAAATCACTCAAAATTTTGAACAAGCAATAATTCGCAAAAAATTACTTCAAGTTGATAAGTGACTTATCATAATCTGTTGGCGGAACAAATCCCATAAGATTCATCAATGTAGCCGGCCAGCTTGAAATTCCAAGACCGTCATTAAGTTTGGTATTATCGTACTCGCCTTTATATTCAGGGTCGTAGATAATTCCTGGAACAGGATTCAAAGAATGAGAAGTCTTAGCTTTCGGCTCACCGTTCTTGTCCAATTTCACAGAACCATCTTTTGCGTGCTCGTACATATCATCGCTGTTTCCGTGGTCAGCTGTAAGACATAAAATTCCTCCAGCCTCGTCAATTGCCGCCTTAAGACGTCCAAGCTGCAAATCCATTCCTTCCATTGAACAAACAACTGCATTGAATACGCCAGTATGTCCAACCATATCACCGTTAGGATAGTTCAGGCGGATGTGGTCATATTTTCCAGACTTGATTGCCTCAATGACTTTGTCGGTAATTTCCGCACATTTCATCCATGGGCGCTGCTCAAAAGGAACAACATCTGAAGGAATTTCAACATAATCCTCAAGTTTTTCGTCAAATTTTCCCTGGCGGTTTCCATTAAAGAAATAAGTCACATGACCATATTTCTGAGTTTCTGAAATCGCCATAAGATGAACGCCAGACTTTGTAAGATATTCACCCATTGTACGGTCAATGCTCGGAGGATTAACAAGATACTGGTGCGGAATGTGCGCATCTCCATCGTATTCCATCATTCCAGCATATTCGCACGCAGGAACGCGCTTTCTGTCAAAATGATTAAATTCACTTCCAGCCTCAAAAGCATTTGTAATCTCAAGGGCACGGTCACCGCGGAAGTTGTATAAAATAACAGAATCGCCATCCTCAATAGTTCCAACAGGCTTTCCGTTTTCCGCAATTACAAATTCATGCATATCCTGGTCCAAAAGACCTGCCTGCTCCTCGCGGTAAGTCTCAATCGCCTTTGTGGCAGACTCAAACTGACGTCCTTCGCCAAGAACATGCGCATACCAGCCGCGCTGAACCATCGGCCAGTCAGCATTGTAACGGTCCATTGTAATAAACATTCGTCCGCCGCCAGAAGCAATTCTGTAATCAGAATCCTTGAACGACGCAAGATATTCCTCCAGCGGAGTAACAAAAGTCAACGCAGAAGTAGGATCAACATCGCGGCCGTCAAGCAACGCATGAACGCGGATTTTCTTGATTCCTTCCTTGTTAGCCTCTGCAACCATCGCCTTAAGATGATCAATATGACCGTGAACATTTCCGTTCGAAACAAGTCCGATAAAATGCAAAGTAGAATTCTTGTCCTTTACATTCTTTATAAGTTTTTTCCAGGTTTCACCCTGATACATCAAACCAGACTTTATAGATTCACCAACAAGTTTCGCACCCTGAGCAAAAACACGGCCGCAACCCATAGCGTTATGACCAACTTCACTGTTTCCCATGTCGTCATCAGTCGGAAGTCCAACAGCAGTTCCGTGAGCCTTAAGTTTTGTGTGCGGACAGTTAGCCGTAAACCAGTCCAGATACTTCATTTTAGAAGCCTTTACCGCGTCGCCTTCAACATATTTTCCGTATCCAACGCCATCCATAATAACCAGAACAACAGGACCACGGCGACCTTTCCAATTTGGATTTTTTTGTAAAGCATGCATTGTATCTGCCATTTATAACTCCTTAAGTTTATATGGGCGTTTCCCTCACTTGCGTCATTACATTCCGCTCGCTCAGGCCGGGTGTTCCGCCATTCCGCTACGCTCAGCCTCCTCGCTAAGTTTGTTTCACAAACCCGTTCCGGTGGCCGCCTGCGGCGCGGCTCCATACCCTAACGCATTTTTTTCACTATAATTTTATCAGTTTTGCACTCTTTACACAATTAAGTTTCAAGCCACAAATTTATCATTTGGTTCTGTAAAAAGTAGAAAATCTCAATTCTTAAAGTCATTGTGAAAGAAATTGAATCAGCTTTTTTATTTGTTCATCATAAAATCTAAATGCCAAGTTTTTAGTGAATCAATAAATTGAATGGGCGGGAAGAAAAAGAAAGCGGCAACCGAGTCATTCGGTGCGATGGCAAGCAATTTTTGAAAAAAATTGCGCAGTCCGATACCTTGTTACGCTCCGCATGACGAATTGACGCGCTTTTTCTGGTAGCTCATTCAATTTCTTTCACAATTTATAAAAAAATTTAGAATTTAGATTATCCTATCTCAAGTTTTTTGCCGTTCAAGATTGCGTCTAAAAGAATTCCTTTTTTATAAACAAGTTTCAGCGAAAAAAACGGAGCGCGCAGCTCAAGAAGTTTCAGAAAAATCTCATCACCTTTCCAGTGCGGAAGCTCATTCATCCTGGATTTTTCAACCCATTCAAGTTCGCCCTCATCACATTCAGTCAGTTCACCAGAAAAACTGTCCGACCAGAAAATATGCATATATTCAGTAAAATTTCCGTCGTTTACAAATGTAACAATTCCGCGGTATTCCAGAGAATTCAGAGTAAGTCCTGTTTCTTCCGTTGCCTCACGCAAAACACATTCTTCAGGGCTTTCTGTTTCCTCAAATTTTCCGCCAATCCCAATCCATTTATCGTGGTTGTAGTCATTCTGTTTTTTTGTGCGGTGAAGCATAAGATATTTCGAGTCTTTTTCTATGTAAACCAACGTTGTATTCTGCATTGATTTGTTCATAAATCAGCCCAAAACCATCTTGTCGTTCACTTCGCCGTTTATGCTGAATTTCTGGAGCAAATCCTCAACCGTAAGATTCTTCTTTTCTTCGCCTTTTACGTCGTAAACAACCTTTCCATCCATCATCATTATAAGCCGGTTTCCGTAACGGATTGCGTCCTTCATATTGTGCGTCACCATAAAAGCTGTAAGATTATCGCGGGTAATAAATTCTTCTGTAAGCTCAAGGACTTTTTTTGCAGTTTTCGGGTCAAGGGCCGCCGTGTGCTCATCCAAAAGCAACAGTTTCGGCTTCTGCAACGTTGACATCAAAAGAGTCAAAGCCTGGCGCTGTCCACCAGAAAGAAGCCCGACTTTTGCGTTCATACGGTTTTCAAGCCCCAAATCCAGAAGCGCAAGTTTTTCCTTGTAGACTTTTTTTTCCGCAGGCTGAACATACCAGCTCAAACCACGTCGTTTTCCGCGCCGCATTGCCATCGCAAGGTTTTCTTCTATAGACATATTTGCGGCAGTTCCCATCATCGGGTCCTGAAAAACGCGCCCAAGATATTTCGCGCGCTCGTATTCAGGGCGACCGGTCAAATCAACGCCATCCAAAACAATTGAGCCAGTATCAGTGTAATGAACGCCGGCAATAATATTCAGCAAAGTTGATTTTCCAGCTCCGTTTCCACCGATTACGGTAATAAAATCCCCGTCATCAATTTCAAGGTCTACACCGCGGATTGCCTTTTTTTCTGTTATTGTTCCAGGATTAAAAGTCTTTGTTATATTAAAAAGTTTAAGCATTGCAGACCTCTGTTATTTTTCACCATGCTTTTTTACTTGAACATGACGCGTATTTTCTTCTTCATTTAAATTCATTCCGGGCAAACTCCGGCGGCGGCGGTCAATTTTTGCTTTTACAACAGGAACGCTTAATGCAACCGCAACAATAAGGGCGGTCAAAAGCTTTAAATCTGTCGATTTTAATCCAAGCTGAAGAACCACCGCAATCACGATCCTATAAATAATCGACCCAAAAACAGCGCTTAAAAGAGTCCACCAAAAACCAAATTTTGAGCCAAAAATAACTTCACCGATAATTATGCTTGCAAGACCGATTACGATTGTTCCGGTTCCCATTCCAACATCAGCATAACCCTGGCTCTGGGCAACAAGTGCACCGCTCATCGCGACCATTCCATTGGAAATCATAAGTCCAAGCATTTTTGTATTGTCTGTGTTTACGCCCATCGCGCGGACCATATGCTCATTGCTTCCTGTCGCGCGGACAGCACTTCCAATCTCTGTGCCGAAAAACCAGTACATAAGGGCAATAATAATTCCTACAACAACCAGCCCTATTATCAACGAAACAGAAGTTGTTGTAAGACGTCCGCCGGAAAAATCCTTCAGCATGCTCATCATTGTGGAATTACCCAAAAGAGGAGTGTTGGCTTTTCCCATTATACGGATATTAATAGAATAAAGCGCAATCTGAGTCAAAATACTTGCAAGCAGAATATTTATCTTAAGTTTAGTATTCATAAAACCAGTTGCAAGACCACACAGCATTCCTGCTATAAAAACGAACAGCAATGTAAAAATAGGATTCATTCCTTTTACAATAAGAATAGCTGTAACAGCTCCGCCAGCCGCGAAACTTCCGTCTACGGTCATGTCAGCCACGTTCAAAATTCTAAAAGTAAGATAAACTCCAAGTGTCATAAGTCCCCAAAGAATTCCCTGGGCAACCGCACCTTCCATCGCAAATAAAACGGCCATCATGCGCTCCAAAAATAAGATTGAATATTAATTAGTCTCTAGGAACTGTGATTCCAAGAACCTTTTCAGTTTCTTCATTTACAGTAAGATCGCAGTTCTGAAGATATTCAATCGGCATTTCAGCAGGATTTTTTCCATCCCGAAGAATTTCCACAGCCATTTTTGCAGTCTGTTTTCCAAGTTCATAATAGTTGATTCCGTAAGTTGCAAGTCCACCGGCCATTACCATGCCTTCCTCGCCGCAGATTGTAGGAATCTTCTTTTCATTTGCAACCTGGGAAACCAAAGTCATTCCGGCAGCAATCATATTGTCTGTAGGTGAATAAATAACATCAACTTTTCCGCAGAGATTTGTGACAACCTGCTGGATTTCATTCGCATTTGAAACTGTTCCGTCAATATATTTCAGGCCAAGCTTATCGCAGGCAGCTTTTGCAAGTCCAACCTGAAAATAAGAATTCTGCTCGCTTGAGCAATAAAGCATTCCTACAGTTTTTGCATCCGGAACAATTTTTTTAAGAAGTTCCATCTGGGCAGCACAAGGAGTAAGATCAGAAGTTCCTGTAACGTTTCCGCCAGGAGCCGAGTTTTTCTGCACAAGTTTTGCAGATTCAGGGTCTGTAACCGAAGAAATAAGGATTGGAATATCTTTTGTAAGGTTTGCCACAGCCTGAGCCGCTGGAGTCGCAATCGCAAAAATCAAGTCATCGCGGTCATTTATAAGCTTTTCAGCAATTGTAACACAGTTTACCTGCTCGCCCTGAGCATTGTGGTAGTCAATCTTTATATTTTGTCCGTCAACGTAACCTGCCTCAGCAAGACCGTCAACAAAGCCTTTATAGTTTGCGTCCAAAGCAGAATGTTCAACCAGCTGGATAACACCAATCTTGATTTTTTTATCGCCAGATTTTGAACATCCTGAAAATCCAATGGCAACCGCACAAAGGGCAGCAGCCGCAGCAAACAGTTTTTTCATTTTTTATAATTCCTCCAGAAATTTGCAGTTAATTTTTTTTTAACCGCAAAAATATGTTACCATTATAAAGCCAAAAAGAGCTATAAACAAGAACGAATTTGCATGCCTGGACAAAAAATATTGCCTTTTTCATGATTGGACTATAAACTGTTTGTATGAAATTAACTATAAGACTTTTTCTTGCTTTTGTTTCTGGAATTTTAATCGCATCGTGCAACACAGTACCGAAGATTCCAGATGACGCAACTTCAACTCAGCTCATCCAGATGGGTCAGGATGCTCTTGAAGTTTCAAACTATACAGCCGCCGAAACTTACTACAACGCTGTAATCCAGCGCTACGGAATGGACACCGCAACATATATCGAGGCTTCTTACGAGCTTGGGCACCTTTACCTTAAACAGAAACGATACGATGAAGCCTACCAGAAATTCGATGAAATTCTCGCAACTTTCTCAAATGCTGAGATAGGAACAATTCCAGCTTCATACAAAAAACTTGCAGAAATGGGAATAGAAAAAATTCCGCCGAAATACAAGACTGAAAAATAACAGCTGAATGAATTTCAAGATTCCCATAAATTGTGAAAAATCGCTCTCGGCAGATTTATAATTTGCTCCAGACGGTTGTGCTCGCGCTACGCTTGTATTTATTCGGGTTGCCTTGCAACTTTAATTGGTTCAATCGCACAAAGTCTTCACAAATCACAAATCTGCCTGCGCTTTTACCTTTTTTCACAGAAACTTGAATTCATAATCAAATCCCAAAAATTTCATATCAACATTTCTAAAACTTGCATTACGCTATAAATCGATATAAAATGTATATATGAAAAATGTACTCATTATCGATGCGCCTCCGATGTTCCGGGAGTTTTTAAAGAACAAACTTTCAGAGGAAAAAGTCAACGTTGTGATAACGCAGGAAAAACGCGATGCCCTTATAAAAATCACGTCTGTCCTGCCTGATCTTGTAATCATCGACATAAACGAATTTGACGATCCAGACGCAGTAATGGAACTTTTTCAAAAAATAAAGGCTGACCCGAACGCCTCAAGAATTCCGACCATTGCGACCGGACCAAAAATGGACAAAAGCATAATCGAAACCTACGCAAAACTCGGAATCCATAAATATTTCATAAAACCAATCAAATTTGATGTTTTCTTTGAGTCAATCGGAAAAATTCTTCACACATCATTCTCAATGGATTCAACACCGTGCGTGCTTGACATCCACCGCAACGGCGACATTATTTTTATTGAAATCGCGCAGGGCTTGAACCGCGAAAAGCTTGCCCTTTTAAAGTACAAACTTTCAGAAATAATCGAAAGCAACGAAATCGAAGTGCCAAAAATCATCCTTATGATGACAAACCTTGAGCTCAGTTTTGTTGACGGCCTGAACCTTGAGCTTCTGATTGACAATATTCTTTCAGACCCGAAAGTCCACACAAAAAATGTAAAAGTCCTTTCGTTCAGCACGTTCACTCAGCAGCTCATAGACGGACATCCGCAGTATGATGGAATTGAAGTTGCCACAGACATTTCGCAGATTCTGAATTCTTTTGTGGAGAGCACAAACACTTCACGCGTCTCGGACTTGATTGCGGACAGAATTCTTTCAATTTCAGACTCAGATTCTGACGGTTCAATTGAAATGCGATTTTCCTCTGATTCAATGGATTCTCTCAATGATGAAAATCCTGAGGAAACAAAACTTCCAGAGGAAAGCAAAATTTCTGCCGCCGGAACAAATGCAAATTCATCACAAAATGAAAAAGACGAGACAATCGCCGTTATCGACGATGACCAGATAACCTTAAAACTTTGCTATGCGGGATTTACCCAGGCCGGATACAAAGTTGACCTTTTTTCAAGCGGAATAGATTTTCTTGCGAACATGGCAAAAAAGAAATACAAGGCGATTATTCTGGACATTCTTATGCCGGGAGTTTCAGGTTTTGACACGCTGAAAAGACTTCAGGGGCTTGCGAGCAAACCGCCGATTGTGATTTACTCGCAGGCAATCAGAAAAGACATTGTCCTTCAGGCGCTTTCCCTTGGCGCAAAAAGTTTTATTGTGAAACCGCAAAAGCCGGAAGTTCTTGTAAGCAAAGTCCAGGAAATCTTATCATCAGATGAATAAAAAAAACGAGCTGGACAACGAACCGGAAGATTTTGATATTCCAAACGAGCTTTTTATCGCAAATGCGGTCCACGAAATAAGAACTCCAGTTCAGACCGTAATCGGAACGCTGGATTTGCTTTCCGACACACGGCTGAACAAGGAACAGATTGAATATGTCCGCCAGATTCGTTACGGCGCGGACGTTCTTTTGGCTCTTGTGAACGATATCCTTGATTTTTCAAAGTTAAAGTCCCACAAACTTCTTATTGAAAATATTCCTTTCAACGTAAAAACTCTTACCGAAAATGTCGCGCATCTTATTGGAATTGAAGCGTACAACAAAGAAATTGAAGTTGTAACGGACATTGACTACAAAAATATTCCGGACACAGTCTTGGGGGACCCGACGCGCATCCAGCAGATTCTTCTGAACCTTCTGAAAAATGCTGTGAAATTCACAAACTGCGGATACATCCATCTTGAGCTTTTACGGCAGGAAGAAAATCTGCTTTTTCAGGTTACGGACAGTGGAATCGGTGTTGATGAAAAGAAGATGGAATCGCTTTTCAAAAGCTATTATCAGGGCGACTCATCTTTTACGCGGAAATATGGAGGCTCAGGGCTTGGACTTGCAATCTGCAAACTTCTTGTGCAGAAAATGAACGGAAAAATCGGAGTAAAGAAAAACCCGTATGGTGGCTCGGTATTCTGGTTTTCGGTTCCTCTAAAAATAGCAATAACGGAAAATTCGTTTGTTTCTGCACCGTATGTGCCACCAGTTCCCGCGACAACAAGAATCCTTATTGTGGACGACAGCAATCTTGTACGGAAAAGCCTTACAAACCAGCTGAATTCAATCGGACTTCAATATATCCAGTCATCTTCCAACGGCGAGGACGCATTCCTAAAAATGCAATACGCCGAACAGCTTGGAAATCCCTTTGAAATCGTCTTTATTGATATGATTATGCCGGTTGTCGAAGGCTGGCACCTTGCCTCAAAAATCAAAAATTCACCGAGCCTTGCAAAAACAAAACTTTATATGCTTGTTCCAGAAGGACAAATGGGACGAGAGGCAAAAATGAAGCTTCTGGACTGGTTCGCAGGATATTTGTACAAGCCAATCCGCCGCGAAAAGCTGGATGCGCTCTTAATCGACACGAACGGCGAGATTCCGTCCGCAAAACTGCTTGAAGAAATTGAAGGAATTCAAAAAGAAGAGAAACTTGACGAAAAAACGGAATTTGCAAAAGGAATAAAAATTCTTGTGGCAGAAGACCATCCTGTGAACCGCGAAATTCTTGTTCAATTTCTGGAAAAATTCGGCGCGACAATTTTTCAGGCAGAAAACGGAATTCAGGCAATCAATACAATTTCAAAAAATCCAGAAATCCAGATGATTTTCATGGACATCCAGATGCCGACCTTGAGCGGAACCGAAGCGACAAAAATTCTCCGGCAGAAAAAATATGCAGGAATCATAATCGCCTGCACCGCAAACAACGACTCCTCAACTTTTGAAAAATACAGAAACATCGGAATCAACGACATCCTTATAAAACCGTTCAAGCGTGAAAAAATTTTCGAGCTGCTGGACAAATGGAAAATCATCCTCGGTCTTTCAAAGGCAACAGAATTTTCCGCGGCCGAGCAAAAAAAGACAATCGCAAATGACGAGCTTTGGGACATCCAGGATTTTGAGGACACAATCGGAAAAGACTGGGATTTGGGAAATCAGATTATCCTTGACTATATTGAACAGACAAGCAAATTTCTGGTTTCCGGGAAAAAATTCCTTGAGACAAAAAATTTTGAGGAACTCCACCGGATTGCGCATACTTTAAAGGGAAGTTCGGCTGCAATTTCCGCAAACAAGCTCGCAAACATCTCTGCGAAAATGAATCAGGCGGCAAAAGACAAAAATTCAGATGCGCTGCTTTTGAATCTTATTGAATTTGAGGAAAAATTTAATCTATTCTTATTGAAAACAAACAAATGGGACCACAAATGCTAAAAACAAATTATCATACGCACACATCTTTTTGTGACGGAAAGGGAAGCCCCGAAGAAATTGCTGAAGCCGCGACAGCAAAAGGCTTTGACATTCTTGGTTTCTCGAGCCACAGCATGTATCCTTTTGCCGGAGCGTGGCACATTCCAACAAAAGATTTTAACGTTTATGCTGAAGCTGTAAATTCCGCAAAAGAAAAATTCAGCGGAAAACTGAAAATTCTTCTTGGATTTGAGGCAGATTACATTCCGCTGGTCACAAAACCAGACTTTGATCGCTACAAAAAACTTGATCCGGATTTTTTAATCGGCTCGGTCCATTATGTTTTTTCAGAAAAAGGGCGGCTGTGCGTTGACTACAGCGCCTCTCTCTTAAAAGAAAAAATTGACACGCTTTACAATGGAAATTCCAAAAAAGTTGTCTGCGAATATTTTTCACTTGAACGGGAAATGCTTTCAAAAAGTAATTTTTCGATAATTGGCCACGCGGATCTTGTCCGGAAAAACAACAATGCGCTCAAAATGTTCAATGAGAAAGATTCCTGGTACAGAAAAGAAATAAAATCCACCGCTGACGCAATCAAAAAATCTGGTGTTATTGCAGAAGTGAACACAGGAGCGATTGCACGAGGCTACATGGACGGCGTTTACCCTTCTGACGAATTTCTTGCGCTTCTGAACGAAAGAAATGTTCCTGTAACGCTTAGCTCAGACTCACATTCAAAAGAAAACCTTGACTTTGCCTTTGACAAAGCGATTCAGGCAGTTCAAAAAGCGGGATACAGAGAACTTGCCTACATAGACACAGACAGAAAAATAAAATTCCAGAAAATCTCATGACTTTGAGTTTTATCCCTTTTGAACAATCGCTTTCGCCGGATTTACAATTTGTTCCAGATGATTGGTCTCACACTTCGTTTGTATTGATTGAGGTGATACGCAGTTTAGTTAATACAACCGACCAAAATCTTCACAAATTATAAATCCGACTATGCTTTTATCATATTTGAAAAAAACTCAAAAAATAAAAACCAGATTATCTATTTCTGCGTTCGGCAGTGCTAGCACAATTTACGCACATAAATGCGTATGGAATTGCTTCCAGGCGAGCCTGAGGAATTTCTTTTCCGCAGCCAAGACAGATTCCGTATTTTCCTGTGCGGATTCGCTCAAGAGCGTTGTCTATCAGTTTCAGGCGGTTTGCATCCTGCGCGCTCAACGAATCAAGCAAAGTTCTGTCAACTGCATCGCTGGCAATGTCAACTTCATCACCGGATTCAATCGGTTTCACAAGGCTTTTCAAATCGCTTGTCTGTGATTCAAGAGCAGACAAAATAGTTGCTCTTTGTTCCAAAAGCTTTTCTTTGATATTGGCAATAAATTTTTCGTCCATATTTGTTCTCCCACGGTCAACTTTGTGAAAGGTAGCAAATTTCACTATTGTTGACAAGTCTTTTTGTTTTGGTACATACTAATATAGTATAAAATCTTAAAAACGCAAAACTTTTTCGATTTTTTTGGAGGAATCGTGGCTAAAGAAGAAGCTATTGAAGTTGAGGGAATTGTAAAGGAAGCATTGCCTAACACAATGTTCCGTGTTGAACTGCAGAATGGACACATGATTATGGCGCATCTTTCTGGAAAAATGCGCAAACACTACATCAGAATTGTTCCTGGTGACAGCGTAAAAGTTGCACTCTCACCTTACGACCTTGACAAAGGACGTATTATTTTCCGTCAGCGTTAGGCTTGAATATCAACCGGAGCGCACGAACAGCTCCGGTAAAACCTGTCACAAGCAAACCAAGACATAAAAGCGGACCGAATGGAATTATAATCCATGAGAACCTAAAAAAGAAAAGTCCGATAAATATCTGCCCGACTTTCATAAAAAATTCAGTCCACAAACTCTTTTTTGAATAAGACTGTTCAGGTTTTCTATATTCGTAATAATAATTTGTATTTCTTCCAGAATTCTGGCTTGAAGAACTGTTGAACCACTGCCAGAACGAATCTTCTGAGCCAAATGGATCTGAATAAGACTGCCTTTGATAATAGTTCTGGTAATTATTCTGATAATAAGAATTCTCTGAATTATAACTTGTGCTTGCCGAACCAAACTGGTCATATTCAGCACGTTTTTTTTCATCGCCAAGAACATCGTACGCTTCTGATATTTTTTTGAATTTTTCTTCCGCCGTCTTGTCGTCCGGATTTCTATCAGGATGATATTTAAACGCAAGATTTCTGTACGCTTTTTTTATTTCTTCTTGTGTCGCATTCTTTGAGATTCCCAAAACTGAATAATAATCGTTCAATGTGTTCCTCGCATTAAAAATCTATTAAAAAAATAATGAAAAATCCTGTTGGTTACAAGGTTTTTATTTAAAAAGATTATCTTTTAGAATTACCCAGGTTGCGCCTTTTCCGCCTTCACTTGAATCTGGATGACCAGAAGTTCCAAGCCGCTTGTCCTGCTCAATGAATTTTCTGACCATTTCGCCAAGAACCGGATCTGTCCCGTGCGTGTGCAGACCTTTGCCGTGAACAATCATAATTTTCTTGATTCCTTTTGACTCACATTCTGAGACAAATGATTCCAGCCGCGCCCAAGCTTCCTCTTTTTTTAATCCGTGCAAATCAATACGCGCCTGCGGACGCATTTCCACAAGGCTTGAACGGCTGTGATATTTGTTTCTCGCCTCTTCCTGCTCAAAAAGAGCATCTTTATCAACTGTTCCATAGCGCCTGAGCCAAAGTTCCATTGGATTTATGTGTTTCTGGCTTTCTTTTTCAACATCATAACCGTTCTGGAATTCCTTTTTCATTTCCAATGCGGCTTTTTCCTCTGCCGTGGGAGCATTTGCCTTTTTGTGGGAAACCGTGTTTTTTCCGCTGAGCCGCTGTTTTTCAGCCTGTTTTTTCTGCTGAACATCCCACTGAGCTAAAATATCACCAAAATCCATGTTTTCACCTTATTTACCAATAATAATAATTCCTTCATCTTTTACCCAGCCACCGGATGAACCGAAGCGGATAAAAACCCAGTCGCCGGCTTTTTGCTCAACCAGCACGCGTTTTCCGCTTTCAATCGAAGATACGGCGGCCGCGCTTTCTTCTGGAACAGGACTTACGTTTCCACCTTTAAAGATTGCGTATGTTCTTGAAATAAAAACCGACGAAATTATCATTCCGACAAGAAAAATGACCATCGCACCGGAAAATGCGAGGATTCCCAGAATTTTCCGTGAGACTGCCGAAAAAACTGTAAGAATAACACATACCAGAAGAAGCGCAATGCAACTCCAGAGCCAAAAATAAGTCGGTTCCATCGCGCCATCTGAAATTCCATGCTGACGTTCAAATATTTTCCGCTCATGGAATTTTTTTGCAAACGGAACCGAATGTCTTTCTTCCGACCTGAGTTCCGCAAGTTTCTGGCAATCTTCCTGAGTCAGCTTGTCGCTTGCCGCAATTTTGTTTTTTGCAGTCCGGGCAGCAAACGCATAGCCAAAATACGCTTCGCTGTCATCAGTTTTTTTTGCCTTGGAAATTCCTTCCGTAACAGGAATCAGAGTTTCAGGCAGTTTTAATTCAATTCTTGTTCCATTGTATGAAGTCGCGATAATTTTCATATCAGGCAGGGAAAGTTTTCCTGCATAAAGCGGCTCCCATTCAAATGTTGAAACCGGAATTTTTTCCTCGCTGAATTCTGAGCTTCTAAGAGTTCCTTTTGTAATATCATATTGCTCCAGCTCGCGCACAAGCGCATTTTTTGGAACAGACCAGTTATAAGAAATTATCTGCACAGCATACTGGAGCGAAACCGTAAAATGCAGCGGCACTCCGACAACCGCCGAAAATTTCGCCTCATCAGCAGTTTTTCCACGCCGCTGGCTTATAAGCTCCTGACCGTTTTCAAAAGTCACAACAAGGCGCGGCATAATGTTCCGCGGATTTTCAGAAATCACAACAGGCGCGAACTGAATGTAATAAAGCCGGGAATTTATATATACATGAAGAGAGCGCAAACGGTAAGTCTTCGCCTCCGCGAAATTCAGCCAAAGCTCAATTTTTGTGCCGCTGACTTTGTTCTCATCAGAATATTCAGAGCGCCGGAGAGAAACAAAATTCACTCCGTTAGGCAAATCTGGAATCTGAGCCTGAACAACATCCGATTTTACGTAAGGAATTTTCAGCTCAAAGGCACAGTCGGTCGCGCTGAAATTTGTGTTGTTCACAGGTTTTACCAAAAGATTCTGGATCATGCTGAAAGTAAGTCTTTGCTGGGCAAAACCGGAATTAGCCGAAGATGCAAAAACCAAGAGCGCGCAAAGATTTTTTAGTAATCCTGAGATGAATTTGAATTTTCCGATTTTTCGCTGTTTTTCCATTGTTTTTCGTCGTACTCCCGAATTCTTGCAAAAATTGATTCTTCCATTGTAGAAGAACTTTTTGACTCAGAAACTTGATTCTGCACATTCTGCTTTGATTTTATCTCTTTTTCCGCATTCATAAGGGAAATTTCAAGATTGATTTTTGCGTCAATTTTTGTACCGTCAATTTTTAAAGCATTTCTAAAGCATTTTGCGGCTTCCTCGTAATTTCCTTTGCGGTTCGCGATGATTCCGCAGTTGTAAAAAACCGCATAACGGATGTTCTTGTCCTCCACATTCTCAAGCTGTCTGTAGCGTTCAAGAGCCACATCATTTTCATTCTGAACAAGATAAGTTGTGGCTAGGTCGTAAACCGCATACTGCTCAAGCAACGGATTTCCATCATTCTGCGCATCAAAAACTGTCTGAAGATATTTTGCCACAGAGTCATTATACTTTTTCTGATACCAGAACCACGAGCCTTCAAGAATATTTTTTGCGCCAAAAACCGCATTTTCGCCTTTACAGGAAACAAAAAGCATACAAAAAACAATCAAGGCAGCAGTTTTTTTGAATTTTTCGGCAATTCCTTCCGGATCAAGTTCCGTAATCACGTAGCTAAGCACACTGAAAAGAATTCCCAGCCCAAGAAACAGAGAATAGCGCTGAACCGGTTTTATCTCGTAAGTAACACCGTTTTCCCCGGAGTCGGAAATTGAATTATTCTTTATACCGTCCAGTAAAGTAAGCGCAGAACCAGGCTCGGTAGCGTCAATATACGAAATCTGAACGTCAGAAACTTTACTTGCTGAATTTTTTTTCATTGCGGCGACACACGCTGCCTTCATTTTATCGGAGCGCAATGCCGTAAGAACATAAGTTTTTCCGTCGCCGGCAAGAACTTTTGTTTCCCGCTCTGTTCCAAAACCGATAAGGCTCACGGAAATTCCCTGGTTCACACAGCTTATCAGCGAACTTTCAAGAAGAGAATCCGTTTCCTCTCCGTCTGTAAAAACCCAGATTGAATTTTTAAAAGAAAAATTTGAAGGAAATGATTTCTGCGCACTTTTTATTCCTTTTCCAAGGCTTGTTCCAACCGAGCTCATAAAATTTGAAGAAAGAGAATCAATCAGCGACTCAACAGCGGCCCTGTCATCCGTCAAAGGCAAAACCGTAACCCCATCACCTTTTGCAAGAACAACAGAAATCTGCGTGTCAGGAATGTGAGAAAGAAGCATTTTCGCATATTTTTTTGAAGCCTCAAGACGGCTAAGCCCTGAAGAAGCATCATCAGCATTCATGCTGTAAGAAATGTCAAAAACAAGGGAAACAGCCGTTCCTGAAGTCTGGACAGGAGCAAGATAAGTTCCCCAGGAAAATCCTGCAAACGCAAGAACCAGCATTGCCCATGCGACTGATATGCAGAAAGTACGTACTCCGAACATAAGCGCAAAATTTTTTGTTCTCCGGGCAGGAATTGAACTTTTATCTTTTACGGTAAAAAATTTCAGGTTTTTATAGGCTTTCTTGAATTGAAGAATCGAAATTATCAACGCCGGCACTAAAAGCGCAAGTCCGTACAAAGCGTAAGGCCGTTGGCACGAAAAATTCATCAGATTGCCTCCTTAAGAAAAATGCGTTTTATAATCCAGCTTAAGATAAAAAGAATTCCAGCCACAAAAACAAGTTTATCATAATAGTCGCAGCTGACAGTTTTTGAATGGTAGGTCTGGACAACGCTCTGGTTATTCACAATCATGGAAAGCGCAAGGTTAAAATCGTTCAGCGACTTTATCTCAAAAAATCTTCCGTCGCCTGTTACGGCAAGTTTACGCAAGGATTCCTCGTTGTAGGAAGAATTCAGATATCCTGAATAATTTTTTCCGGTAGAAGGATCGGTATATTCAAGAGGAACCGAGCCGCTTGTGCCGATTCCCATAACGTAAAGCGCAATATTGTTTCGTTTTGCAAGTTCCGCAGCTGTTTCCGGATGAATTGCCCCGGAATTATTTTCTCCGTCTGTCAAAAGGACAATGCATTTTTTTGGCGCAGCTGAACCAGAAAGATGAAAAACCGCAGTTGCAACTCCAGTTCCAATCGCAGTTCCATTTCCAAGCTGACCAATGCTGAGCGTCTCAAGCCGTTCAGTAAAAATCTTTTTGTCAATTGTAGGCGGAATTACGATTGCCGCTTCCTCACCCATCGCGACAACGCCAAAAGTTGCCCCCGGATTTGACTCAACAAGTTTTTTTATTGAGGTTTTAGCCGTCTCAAGGCGCATGGAATTTCCCATATCTCTTGCCGCCATGCTTGGACTTATATCCACAACAAAGACAACATCTGTTCCGCGCGAAGTGTAAACCCGTTCCTGCTTATACAAAATCGGCTCAGAAAAAGCAATCACAACAATAACAAAACCTGATACAACAAGAATCCGTGAAAGCACTGAACCAAAATTCCTAACAGGCTTATGCCACAAGAAATTTTTCCCGTTCCAGTCAGAAAGAGTCACAATGAATGAAGGCCGTGAAAAAATTCCGGCTTTCCTGAAAATATACAAAAGAGGAAGCAGAAGAAGCAAAAGAAAAGCGGCAGGATTCTGAAAATCAGGCATTTTCCCCTCCAGTTTCAAAGGCTTTTATTATAGTCCTGGAATTTGCAATCATAGTGGTGCGTTCATCAGGCTGAAGTTCCGCGGCATAAACCTGCGACGGTTCCCTTTTTGAGTCGAGCGAACCGTGTGCAAAACGGATGTAATCCGCGCGCCGAAAAATCTCCTGGACAGAACTTATGTTTTCACGCAGAAAATCGCTCATTGTTCCGCCTGTAAGTTCATCGAACGCAGAAGAAATCTGTTCTGTAGAAAGCGCGTCAAATTTTCTTCCGAAACGAACCGTAAGGTAATATCTGAAAATCTGCTGGACCGCAAGGCAAAACGCAACATCATTTATACGCAGGGAATTTTTTTCAAGTTTCCTGAATTGGCGAAGTGCATTTCTTGCATTTTTAGCATACATCCGAAGAGTTTTCCTCTGTTTGAGCTTTAAGGAAATCTCCTGCCACTTTAAAACTGTATGCAAAATAATTATAAGAAGTGCAACAAGAAGCAAAACTGCCGCATATATCACATAAATCGTTCCAGGAAAAAGGAGCGGTCCTTTTATGCCACGGAGAGAAGAATCCTCATCTTTTGTTATTATGGAAGAAATCTCAACCGGCTTAGGATCAATCAAAAAAGGAACAGGATTTGTGTTTCCAAAGACAGCAGAAAGAAGGTCAAACTGCGGAAAATCCAGAATTCCGACTTTCCACGGAGTAAAAGTCAGAACAACCGTGTAAAGCAATCCATTTTTTTGAATCACAGCTTTTTGAAGCGTAAAATTCTCGTTGTCAAAATCAAAAGGCAATTTTTCAAAAATCAGCGGCTTTTCGTCAAGATTTTCCTCATTCGGAAAAAAATCCACATTTGAGTTGAATGTATAATGAAGTTCCGCTGTGTCACCTACAAAAATCCGTTTTGGCAGAACCATCTGGCTGGTTTCAGTCTGCGAGAAAAAATTCCGGGAAGCAAAAAATGCGGCGCAAAAAAACAAAATCCGTCTAAAAAGTCTCAAAATTATCGGCCTCCCCATCTGTAGTTTCCAGAATTTCTTGAAGCAAAAAAATTCAAAAGAATACGGACCACGTCTTCTTCCGTGGAAACCGAGACAAAACCAGCTCCCCGGCGAGCGCAAAAATCTTCAAGTCGGGCAGTTCTTCGCCTGTAGGCATCGCGCCACGCAGACTTGAAATCCTGCGATGAAGTCGGCAAAACCATGCGCACGTTCGTTTCATTGTCAGTAAATTCAAAGGCACCTGCGTCCGGCAATTCCCAGTCAGTCGAATCTGCAATGCGGATTGCGGCAACATCATTTTTCTGGCACAAAAGCTTGAAAGGATCTTCCCAGCCAGAATTCCTAAAATCAGAAATAACAAAGACAAGAGAATGATGCTTTAACATTTTCACCGCACCTGTAATCGCATTTCCAAGAACAGAACCTTTTACCGCACCATTAAATTCATCCAGTTTTGAAAGAATATGCATTGTGCGTTCCCTGCCAGACTCTGGCACGCAGGAAAAATGAATTCTTCCGTCAAAAAAAACTGCACCGACCGGGCTTTCGTTCAGCTCGCCTGCCAAAGCCAAAAGCGCGGCAACTTCCGCAGCGGTCTCATATTTAACCTTTCCTTTTGAGCCTGTAAACATTGAAGCAGAACGGTCAACTATCAAAAAAACTTCAAGCTCATGCTCTTCGGCAAACATTTTCACAAACGGTTTTCCCATGCGGGCAGTAACGTTCCAGTCGATTGAACGGACATCATCACCGCGCAGATATTCGCGCACACCGGAAAATTCAATCCCCTGGCCACGGTAAAGCGAACGGAATCCGCCGCTTTTCATGCTGTCTGCAAGTTTCCGTGCTGCGATGCGAAGATATGTGGCTTTTTGAAACAACGAATCTTTCGATCCGGAAAGCAAATGTTCCATAATTTTTCCTTAAGGAACCGGAATAAAATCAAGAATTTTGGCAATGATTTCATCTGCGGAAATATTGTCCGCAGCCGCCTCGTAAGAAAGAACAATTCTGTGACGCAACACAAGCGGCGCCACTTTCTTCACATCTTCCGGAAGGACAAAAGAACGGCCGGCAAGAAGCGCGGTGGCTTTTGCGCACTGAAGAAGAGCGATTCCCGCACGTGGGGAAGCACCGAAAGTTATGTAGCGCGTAATGTCATGCTCAGTTTTTTTCTTTAAATTTGGACGTGTAACAGAAATCAGTTGCACAATATATTCAACAATCTTATTATCGCAGGCAATCAAGGAATTCATCTCCCTGAAATTAAGCAAATCCCTTGCTGTAAGAACCTGGTTGACAGGAACTTTTGAAGCCGCTCCCTGGGTTTTCACAATCTCAACTTCTTCTTCCGCAGTAGGATAAGTAACATTGAGCTTTAAAAGGAACCGGTCAAGCTCAGCTTCAGGAAGATTATAAGTTCCTTCCTGCTCAATCGGGTTTTGTGTGGCAAGAACAAAGAATGGCTCAGGCAACTTGTAAGTCTCCTCCCCGATTGTAACCTGCTTTTCTTCCATTGCCTCAAGCATTGCAGACTGAACCTTTGCAGGAGCGCGGTTAATTTCATCAGCAAGAACCACATTTGAAAAAACCGGACCCTTGCGCACGCTGAAAGTTCCTTTTCCCTGCTCATAGATAAGAGTTCCGCTTACATCCGCCGGCAAAAGATCCGGGGTAAACTGAATCCGCTTAAAATCAAGTCCGCTGATTTCCGCAAAAGTCTTTACCGCAAGAGTCTTTGCAAGCCCCGGAACGCCTTCAACAAGAACATGGCCGCCGGCAACAAAAGCCGTTAAAATTCCGTCAATAAGATATTCCTGGCCAACAAGACGTTTCTTTGCCTCTTCACGGCATTTTTCAACAAGTTTTCTACAATTTTCAAGTTCAACAAGATTTATGTTATTTTTTTCCATTTTTCACACCTAAAATGCATAAATATACAATATTGATTTACATTGATTTATAAAATCATTATAATTTAATTTATCATGTTGAACCCATTAGCACAAGAATTAAACGATTTATTAAAAGGCACATCGGCAGAAAAATTATTCTCTGATCTTGGAAAACGGATTTATTTTCCGCGTGGAATCATTGCACAGGGCGGCGAGGCAAAGCAAAAAGCTTCTGTTGCAAACGGAACAATCGGAACAACCGTAATAAACGGAAAACCGGCAATTCTTCCTTCCATTCACAAATGGGCACCGGAAATGACTTCCAGCGAGCTGGTTGCTTACGCTCCAACCGCAGGAATTCCAGCAATCCGGGAAGCCTGGAAACAGAAGCAACTCAAGAAGAACCCTTCATTAAAAAACAAAAAGACTTCACTTCCAGTTGTGGTCCCGGGACTTACCGCAGGACTTTCATACGTAATGGATCTTTTTGTTGATGCAGAAAAACCAATGCTTGCACCAAATCCAAGCTGGGACAACTATGTTCTTATCGCAGAAGCACGCCGCGGCTCTGAATTCCATCAGTTTGAAATGTTCAAGAACGGAAAATTCAACATTGAAGGACTTGAGGAAGCCGTAAAAAACGAGGCGAAAAAATATGGCTCAGTGCGTCTTATCCTGAACTTTCCGCAGAATCCTTCAGGCTACAGCCCTACAGTTGAAGAAGCAAAGGAACTCTGCCGAATCTTAAAGGAAACAGCAGAAACTGGCGCAAAAATTCTTGTCATCAGCGATGACGCTTATTTTGGACTGAACTACGAGGACAATATCGAGCCGGAAAGCCTTTTTGCCCACATTGCGGATCTTCACGAAAACATTCTTGCTGTAAAAGCGGACGGTCCTACAAAAGAAGATTTCGCATGGGGATTAAGATGCGGATTCCTTACATTCGGATGCAAAGGCTTTACAGACGCGCAGTACGACGCACTTGTAAAAAAACTTATGGGCGTTATCCGCTCTTCAGTTTCATGCGCCGCAACGCCTTCTCAGAACCTGATTCTAAAATCATTCCAGGATCCAAACAATGACGCAGAAAAAGCCGCATTCAAGAAAGTCCTGAAAGAACGCTATGATGAAGTAAGAAAATTTGTAAATTCACACAAATCAGATGCGGTTGAACCACTTCCATTCAATTCAGGCTATTTCATGAGTTTCCATACAAACGGAATTGACGCGGAAGATTTGCGCCAGAAACTCCTGAACGAAAAAGGAATCGGCACAATCTCAATTGACAAAAACACTCTGCGTGTTGCATTCAGCAGCATAGAAAAAAAACTTATAGAAAAAGTTTACGCAGAAATCTACAATACAGCCGAGGAATTAAAGCGTGCATAATGTTGTTCCAAAAAAAATCCATTTTTTTCAACAACTTATGCTTGAAAAATCCTTCAAGCCTCTAAAAATTCTGCTGTTATTAATGGCAGTTCTTTCAGTGTCTACACTGACGGGCTGCAAGAAAAAGCCGGAAAAACGGCTCGTAATCTGGACCGATAACAGCGAATTTGCGCCATTTATTGAGCTTTACAACAAAAACCACAGGCAAAAGGCAGTTCTTGTCTACAAGGAAAATATTGCGGACAATCTTCCGCCTGAGCCGGGGGAACTTGAGCCGGATATAATTGTCGGCTCGCTTTTAAAGAACAGCAGAATAAAAAAGAATTTTATTGCGCTTGATTTTCTTTTTAACCGGAAATATCTTTCCACAAACAATTTTTATAAATCTCTTCTGAAATATGGAACTGCCGGGCATCACCAGTATCTTTTGCCGGTGAATTTCAATATTCCGGCAATGATTTTTTCAATAGATAACGCAAATCTTGTAAAGGATAACTACACAATTTCCCTGGAAGAACTTCGGGAATCCGGTGCGGCATTCAACAAGAAAAACAAGAAAGGCAACTACACCTCAATCGGGTTTGCGCCACAGAGCAATGCAAATTTCATCTATACAACTGCGCAGCTTCTAGGAGCAAATTTCCGGGAAGACAAAAACAACTCTTTCACCTGGAACAAGGATTCTGTAAACGAGACAATAAGATACCTGAAGGAATGGATTTCCACAGAAAACACATCACCTCAGGTTGAAAGCGATTTTGTGTACAAATATCTTTCAGAGACGCCGGACAAACAGGTGACTTCAGGAAGAACGCTTTTTTCTTTCGTCACATCTGACAAGCTTTTTTCAATGAGCGCGGCACAGCTTGCAAAACTGGACTTCCGCTGGCTTAATCACAACGGATTCATTCCTATAGAAGATTCCATGATTTCAATGGGAATTGCAAAAGAAACAAAAAAAGCTCTGCTTGCATCAGAATTTATCTCATGGTTCTTTACAACAGAAACCCAGCACGTTTTCATTGAACGCAAAATAAAGACAAATCTTGACACAACCCAGTTTGGAATTGCGGGAGGATTTTCTTCTTTAAAAGATGTGAACGAGCACATTCTGCCAGTTTATTATCCTGCAATGCTCACAAATATTCCGCAGGCAGGAACTTTCTCTGTTTCAGACAAAAAACCGACTACCTGGAACAAAATAAAATACCGCGTGATAATCCCATATCTTTCAGATGCAGTCCAGGCGGAAGACGGAAAAAAACTCGCCACAATGGAAGAACGCTACTCAGACCTGAAAAAACTTGGACTTTAAGCGATTTTTCTAAACTCTGTTTTTCACCTTCCGATATTTAAAGTGTAGAAATGCTTTGAATTTCGGAGGTTGATATGTCAGTTTCAATCAGTTCTGCCTACACAAATATTTCCTCTTCAAATGCGTCAAAACTTTATGTGCCTGTAAGCAAATCCGTTGTCTTATATTCACATTTTGACCACGTCTCTGGTTTTGTTGCAAAAAACGGACAGGGCGGCATTTCCATCTCAAAAATCCAGATTTTAAACACGCTGATTGATCATCTTTCTTCAATAAAAAGCGGAAAAATTCCGGCCGCGGTAAAAAATTCAACGCCGGAACAAATCGACTCACTAATCACTAATTATCAGACGCAAATAAGACAGGCTGTGCAAGCCGCAGATTCAGTTCCAAACGGAGTCGCAGGCGCAAGACCCGAACCCGGCGCGCTCTTTTCCATCAACGCCTAAAATGTTATAATTTCCAATATTTTTTATTGGAGTAACAATGATTTTCCTTCAGATTTTTATTCTTTTGGCAGGCTTTGCCTTTCTTTTGAAAGGTGCGGATTTTTTTGTTGACGGAGCCTCGGCAATTGCAAAAGCCCTGAAAATTCCGGCAATCGTAATAGGACTTACAATTGTTTCCTGGGGAACAAGCCTTCCTGAGCTTGCGGTAAGCGTTACTTCAGCATTAAAAGGAATTGACGGAATCGCAATCGGAAATGTTGTCGGCTCCAACATAGTAAATCTTATGCTGATTGCAGGTCTTACGGCGACAATCATCCCGATTCAGGTTGAAAAATCGCTTATTGTGCGCGACCTGCCATTTTCAATCCTATGCGCAGTTCTTATGATTCTTATCTCCGCGGACATTTATTTTGCAAAAACTGCGGAAAATATAATTTCGCGGGCTGACGGAATAATTCTTCTTCTTTTCTTTGCTGTCTATATGTTCATGATTGTTGAATTTGCGTTCAAAAACCAAAAGGAATTCCTGGCCGCAGAAAAAGAAAATGCACTGTCTTCCGAAACCGCTGAAACTGAAGAAAAAAAATTACCGCTCTGGAAATGTTTCCTTATCCTTATAGTCGGACTCGCCGGAATTATTCTTGGCGGACAGATGACAATAAAAAGCGCCACATACATTGCAAAAGCCGCCGGAATGAGCGACAGGCTGATTGGACTTACAATCATTGCGTTTGGAACAAGCCTTCCTGAGCTTATAACTTCGCTGATTGCGGCAAAAAAAGGCCAGAATGACATTGCGATGGGAAACGTTGTCGGCTCCAACATCTTTAATATCCTTCTGATTCTTGGAGTTGCAAGCGTAATCACCCCGATGAAAGTTGAATCAGCCACCTTCATCGACCTTGCGGTTCTTATAATCTGTTCAGCTTCCGTGTGGATTATGGCAAAACCAAAGCTAAAACTGAACCGTGCCTGCGGAATAATAATGATTTTAATCTACGCGGCATACACAGCATACATTTTCATAAAATAGACTGAATTTCGAGTTTTATTAATTGAACATAGAAATTGAATCAGCTACCAGAAAAAGCGCGACAATTCGCTATGCGGAGCGTAACAAGGTATCGGACTGCGCAATTTTCTTCAAAAATTGCTTGCCATCGCACCGAATAGCTCGGTTGTCGCTTTCTTTTTCTTCCCGCTTATTCAATTTATGGATTCAGCAACAAAAACTCGAAATTTAGGCAAACTAGCAAATATCGTTGAATAGCCTAAAAAAAAATGATACTATCAGAATACTTCCACAATAAAAAAGAGGTTTGAAGAATGCCGTATTCAGAACCAACTGATCTTGCGGTTATTGCATGCCCTGGCGGAGAAGCCTTTGCAGATGCAGTAATCACACATTTAAAACACATGTACAAACATCGTTTTACACTCAAAAATGATGCTATTTCAAAACGTTACAATCTTGAAAAATCAGAACTTATCAACAAGATTAATCTTGACAATGATCTTGAGACATCTGATCTGGTTATCCGTGGCGCAATCGACAAATACCGTGCCCCGACTTTTAAAGTTGACACAACATTCACTTACTTTGCGAATGGCGAATTCAAAACTGAAATCAACGAATCAATCCGCGGAAAAGATGTCTTTATTTTTCAGGATGTAGAAAATCATGAAGTCATCAGCCTTAACGGTGGAAAAAATAAGCTTTCACTTTCTGTAAATGACCATTTGATGTGCCTTTTGAACACAATCGACTCTGTCCGCCAGGCAGGAGCCGCTCATATCACTTTGGTTGTTCCAGTTTATCCTTATAGCCGGCAGCACAAGAAAAAGGGTCGCGAAGGACTCGCTGCCGCAATGCTCGGCCATGTTTACGAAATGCTCGGTGTTTCACGTATTATTACACTCGACATCCATAGCCGCGAGATTGTAAACGCATTCAATACAATCAATCTTGAAAACCTTCACGCAAGCTACCAGATTATCCGCGAGCTTGGAAAAATTGTTGACCTTACAGGAAAAGACGACGACCTTGTTGTTGTTTCCCCGGACACAGGCGCAATTGACCGAAACAAATTCTATGCGTCTGGCTTAAAGCTTCCGCTCGCAATGATTTACAAAGAAAGAGATTATTCAGTTGTAACCCAGAACGCAAAAGACACAAATATAAAGAGCGTAAAACTTCTTGGCGATGTAAAGGGAAAAGTCGCATTCCTTGCAGATGATATGCTTGGAACTGGTGGAACTTTGCTTAAAGCCATGTCTTTCCTGAAGGACAATGGAGCCACAAAAGTAATTGCAGCAATCAGCCTGCCGTTCTTTACAGGAAATGCAATCGAGCTATTTGACGAGGCGTACAAACAGGGATTATTCTACCGCGTAATCGGAACGAACGCTGTTTACCACGAGGAACTTCTTACAAAAGAATGGTACATCAGTACGGATGTCTCTGGACTGTTCGCAAACGTAATCACAAGAATACATCACAACCAGTCTATCGGTGATTTGCTTGACAACCGCAATATAATAGAAAAGATTGTAAAAACACAGCAAGACGCCGCAGCTGCAAAAGAGACAAAATAAAATCCGCAGAAAGAATTTCAGTCTTCACCAATGGAAAATACCTTGAACATTCTTTGTGCGGACATTGGAACAACCTCGCTGAAAATGGGAATAATTTCCCAAAAAGGCGAGGTTCTTTGTTCTGTGCAAAAATTTTTCAGCAACAAAAATGACTCTTTTCTTGCAAACCAGTGGCTTTTGGCTTTCAAAGCCGGATGCGCCGATCTGGCAGCAAATTCTGTTCAAATTGCTGCAGTCTGCATTTCCGGAAACGGCCCGACTGTTGTCGCGGAAAACGGACGCACGCTTTTATGGAACGCTCCTCTTTCCGAAGAAACAAAAAGCGCGGCGCAGAAAACAAAATCGCTTTACATTCCGCAGTTCATTTCCTTCAAAAAGAATTTTCCAGACGAATGGAATTCTTCCAGGCATATTTTTTCCGGACCGGAATTTGTTGTATTCAGACTTACAGGAAACGCAATTTCTGTTCTGCCGGAAAAACGTTTTGAGCCAGCTTACTGGAATAAAACTGAACTTGAAAAATTCGGAATCGAGGCAGATAAAATCCCGGAATTTGTTCCGCTTGGGCACAACGCCGGAAACGCAACAAAAAAGGCGGCAAAGGAATTTGGAATTCCGGAAGTGCCGGTTTTCTGCGGCGGACCGGATTTTATAACCGCACTTTTAGGAACTGCAACCGTAGAGCCGGGAAAAATCTGTGACAGGAGCGGCTCCAGCGAAGGAATCAACCTTTGCGCCGAAAAACCAGTTTTCAAGGAAGGATTCAGGACTTTGCCGAGCGCAATTCCTGGACTGTGGAATATCTCTGTGATTATTCCAGAATCCGGCTCTATATTGAATGAATACAAGAACGAAATTTCTTTGCTTGAAAAAAGGGAACTTTCATGGGAAGAAATAATCGACTATTCGCTTGATGACAAAAACAGCGAAGGCTACAGAATTCTTTGCGGACTTGCAGATTCTGTGAAAAATGCGCTTTCTGCGCTAAAGAAACTTGCAAATGAAAACGACCTGACTTTTTGCGGCACAATGAGCGTAACCGGCGGACAGGCAAAAAATGAACGCTGGCTTGAAAAAAAAGCCTTTGATTGCAACACGAACCTTGAAGTCTGCAATACGCCCGACTCCGAGCTTACAGGAAATGCGGCAGTCGCGCTGTACGGACTTGGACTTTTCGGGAGTCTGCAGGAAGCGGCAAAGGCGATTGTATTCTGTACAAAAAAATTTCCGGCGGAACAAAAACAGACAAAAAAAATAAAGATTTTTAAGATTCCGCAGAATTTAAGGACGATAATTTTTGACATCGATTCGACATTGTACACATCGCCGGCTTATGCATTTGAGCAAGTTGATGTTCAGATACGGTTTTGGGCAAAAAAACGTGGAATAACCGCGCGCGAAGCCCGGAACGAAATAAGCGAATTCAGAAAAAACTGGTCAAAACAGCACGGCGGAAAAAAAATCAGCCTTGGAAACACGCTTACAAATTTTGGAGTAACAATCCAGGAAAGCGTTGAAATGCGAAAAAACCTTCTTGAACCGGGCGATTTTTTGACGCGCGATGATAAACTTATTGAAACGCTCAAGACTTTAAAGCAGAAATTCAAGGTAATCTGCGTAACGAACAATCCTGTTCTGCCGGCAAGAAAAACGCTGGAAGCGCTGGGAATTTCTGAACTGATTCCAAAAATAATAGGGTTGGACACTTCCGGAAAATCAAAGCCGGCGCAGGAGCCTTTTGAGCTTGCGCTTAAAGAAACCGGATCAAAGGCGGAGGAATGTCTTTCTGTTGGCGACCGCTACGACATGGATCTTTCGCTGCCGCTGGAAATGGGAATGGGCGCAATTCTTGTGGGCGGCGTAAAAGATGTTTATCTGCTGCCGGAAATCCTGAAGGAACAAAAAGGCGCGCCGGAAGAACTGCGGTAAAAAAGAAACTTAGCCCCGATTGTGGCGGAAAGACCGGAATGGAGCAGCCGCGGAATGAGGACTTGCAGCAAAAGCGGGTCGCGTATTGAAAAAATTTGCTCCAAAAAGTTTTTGCAAATTCAGCATTATTATTGTAAAATAGGATGATAATTTTAGAGTCAAAATCGAAAGTTGAAACTTTCTCATTGACTTTTTTAGGAGACATAATGAATTTTATTTTTTTAGGCCCTCCGGGAGCTGGAAAGGGCTCGCTTGCTGTAAAAGTTGCAGAAGAGTACAAAATTCCTCATATTTCGACTGGTGATATTTTTAGGGCAAATATCAAAAATCAGACTCCGCTTGGACTGAAGGTAAAGGCGATTATTGATTCTGGTTCGTTGGTCAGCGACGATTTGACATGCGAGCTTGTAAAGGACAGAATTTCCAAGGATGACTGCAAGAACGGATTTATCCTGGACGGTTTTCCACGCACAATTCCACAGGCTGAAATGTTTGTTTCTATTTGCCCGGAAGTTGCTGTAGTAAATTTTCAGGCGGAAGATGAGCTTGTTATAAAAAGATTGAGCACAAGACGTGTCTGCAGAAACTGCGGCGCAAACTACAATGTCCTGACGCTTCCACCAAAAAAAGAAGGTGTTTGCGACAAGTGCGGCGGTGAAATTTACCAGCGCGATGACGACAAGCAGGAATCAATCCTGCATCGAATGGAAGTTTACCGCGAGCAGACAGAACCGCTAATCAAATTCTACACAGAAATGGGAAAAATCTATAATTTCGATTCTGCAATTGAAACAAATGAACTTTTGAAAGAGTTCAAGAAAGTCTTTCCTGTTGAAAAATAACCAAATGTAATCTGTGTCTTCCGCCAAAATCCAAAGGAATGGCGGAAGATGCTTTTTATCGGGAGAGCAGGCAAGAATGAACAGCGAAAACAACGAATTTTTTGAGAACAACACTTTCAAGATAAATCAGCTTGTGACAAAAATTTTGATTTTGCTGAATTTACTTGCTCCGGTATTCGCGTTTCTTTCCTATTTCAAGATTTTCCAGATTGAAAAAAAGTTTATTATTTTTACCGAGGCGCTGATTTTTCCTTTTTCGGTTATAACTTTAGTCCTTGTCTACGGCTTTAATTCACCAAAGTTCAAGGAAAAACATCCGGAGGCTTACGAGAGCATCCAGAATTCCGCGAAATATTTCGGGCTTCTTGGCGCATCTTACGTGCTTGCGCTTTTGGGAACGAACGCACATATTGGAATTTACATTGGCTACAGCCTGATTGTATTTTTAAGCTGCCTTTATTACGATGTAAAACTTACGCTTTTTTTGTCTGTAGTGAATTACATTGCGATGATTTTTTCTCAATATGGAAAATCCTTGAACCGTTTTAAGGAAGGAATCACCTTTGGTTCCTCTCCATTGGCTGACTGTATCTCTTTTTCCGTGGGTTTTACAATTGAATTTGTATTTGTTGTGCTGATTGCCTACAATATGGCAAAAAGAAACAGCAAGACGCTCCATTCCGCAATTGACCGGAACAAGAAACTTGAGCAGACCCAGCTTGATTTTATGAAATTTGTTCCGCTTGTGCTGAAAAAACACGAGCTTGTCACAGGTTTTCACGTTGAGCATACCGTTGAATATGTCAGGATGTTGTGCAAAAAACTGAAATCAGAAGGATACTACAAAGACGAGCTTTCCAATAAAAATATCGAGATTTTTTCAGCGGCGGCAAACTTGCACGATATTGGAAAAATTTATATTCCAGACCATATTCTTATGAAACCTGGAAAGTTTACTCCGCAAGAATTTGAGATGATGAAAAAACACCCGGAAATCGGATGCGAAATAATAAATGCTATGCCAAAAATCTACAACGGAGAATTTAACAAGGTTGCGGCGCAGATGGCTTTGTGCCATCACGAACGATACGATGGAACTGGATATCCGAACAAACTGCAAGGAAACGAAATTCCGCTATGCGCAAGAATAATGGCGGTTGCGGATGTTACAGACGCGCTTTTAAGTTACCGGCCATACAAACCAGCTTTTTCAATTGAAAAGACAATGCAGATTATTGAGGAAGGCAAAGGAACCCAGTTTGAGCCTGTAATTGCGGACGCAATGATTCAGCTAAAGGATGAAGTAAAAAAATATGCTGAAGAACGGGCCGCCAGCGAAAAAGACCTTATCATAAAAGAGACACGATGGCGTGAACAGGAACGCGAAAGTCTTTTGCGCGGGCAGACAGTTTCTGAATAGCGGCTTAATCCCTGATGCTGTCTATGTTGGCTTTTCCGCCAGGAACAAAAGGCAACACATTTTCTTCCGGATCAACTCGGACACGCACAAAGCACGGCTTGTTTTTTCTGTCCGGGGAAAAAGCTTTTTTGTACCATTCCGGATCAGAATCCGCATCAATAGCTTCAATTCCAAAACCTTCCGCAATTTTTAAAAGATCAGGCGAAGCAATAAATTCGCTGGCAGAATAGTTTTTTTCAAAAAGAAATTTCTGCTGCTGGTAAACCATTCCAAGCGTTCCATTCTCAAAAACAATAACAGTTACAGCAAGATTATTTTCAGCAAGCGTTGCAAGTTCCTGTATATTCATCATTATTGAGCCGTCACCCGAAAAACATACAACACGTTTTTTAGGATTTGCTATTGCCGCACCCAAAGCAGCAGGCAGCCCGAATCCCATTGTTCCAAGACTTCCAGAAGTAAGAAAAGTCCGAGGTTCTTCAACAGGATAATATTGAGCCGCAAACATCTGATGCTGGCCAACATCCGTTGTAACAAGCAAATCCGTTTTTTTTGTTCCGGCTTTTTCCGCAAGTCCAGGAATTGACGCAATAAAAGCGCGAGGATTTACGCTGTTCCTGAAATTTCCGTTCTTTTCGTTTTCTTTTGGAGAGCCACAGACAAGCGAGGAATTTTCCTTGTTGATTCTGATGATTTTTTCGCACCAGGAAATGCGCTCGCCTTCAGAAAATTTTTCTTTTTCAGATGACGAATTTAATTTTTTTTCCAAACAAGAAGTAAGCTCCGGAAAAACCGACTCAACTTTCGCAACAATACTTAAATTTGACGGAAGAATCTTGTTTATTTCAGCCGCGTCAACATCAATGTGAATTATTTTTGCATTCGGACAGAATTTAGAGACAACACCTGTAGCGCGGTCATCAAAACGAACGCCTGCCGCAATAACCAAGTCACTTTCGTTCATTGCAACGTTCGCCGCATAACTTCCGTGCATTCCGACCATTCCGGCAAAATCCAAATCAGAATGAGGGACACAACCCAAGCCCATCAGCGAAGAAACAACCGGAAGACGGTAAACTTTTTTGAATGTCCGGATTGCCTTTGAAGCCGCAATTGTATTGCAGCCGCCACCAAGATAAAGACATGGCTTTTTTGCATTTAAAAGAAAATCCGTCGCCCGGTCAAGAAGAATTTTCATCTCATCAGATTTTGTGTGAAAACGAATTGATTTTTCTTCCGACAGAGGCTTTCTTATTTCCGGCCATTTTTCAAATTCATATTCCGCAAGCTGAATGTTACGTGGCACATCAATAAGAACAGGTCCAGGTCGGCCATTCATTGCAATTTCAAACGCATCTGGAATCGCAGAAAAAAGCTCCGCAACATTTTTTATCATTACGCTGTGTTTTGTAATCGGAAAAGAAAGCCCGAAAGTGTCAGCCTCCTGAAAAGCGTCAGTTCCAATAAGGTTTGTGTTTACCTGCCCTGTAATTGCGATGATTGGAATTGAGTCCGAGCGAGCGTCTGCAACTGCGGTCAAAAGATTCATTGCGCCCGGGCCGCTAGTTGCCATGCACACTGCCGGAAGCCCAGTTGTACGGGCGATTCCCTGCGCAAAAAATCCGGCAGCCTGTTCCTGGCGCACAAGCACGTGATGAATATTGCTTCTGGCAAGTTCGTCATACAAAGGAAGAATAGAACCACCTGGAATTCCTGCAACAGTTTTTATTCCGTGCATTTCCAACAATTTTACAATAATCTGAGCGCCAGTCTTTTTCATAAAAACTCCTATAATTCTACCATGAAAATAAAAAAGCCCTCCGTCAGGAGAGCTTCTTTCAGTATATAAATTTCACATATACACAAGTCGCCTGACCTAACCCAAGTTAGATTTAATGACGAGCACGACTTTTAGTGTATTTGTAAAAATTGAATTCATATTATGAATTATTGCGTTTTTTTCAAGTTTTGTCTATGGGGAGATTTCTGGGCATGTAAACAAAGCAATAATACAGATAAAAACAGAATCAGATACAAAAGAAAAATGCGCAAAACTTTTTGAGGCTCTCGGAATTAATATTTCCGATGCAGTGAATATGTTCTTAAAACAGTCGCTTTTGCGTGGCGGTTTGCCGTTTGAAGTAGTCATGCCGCAGCCAAATAAAT
>OQVN01000015.1_pt1 | contig 65799 bp, 40 predicted proteins | sample 1691621 | NCBI WGS metagenome assembly OQVN01 (sample SAMN03418278, study PRJEB22391) | human gut metagenome | biome: human-gut; feature: organic feature; material: feces | host: Homo sapiens | place: Tanzania | collected 2013-01 | reverse complement strand
GAAAAGGAAGACGACGACAACGACGACAACGACGAAAGCTGGCGCGAGTACGTCGAAGACGACACGGTCGAACAAATGGACGAGACCGACGAAATCATGCTGTCCGAGCTTGAACACGACGAGAAGAAGAAAGACGACGACCTCGAAGACGAAGACAGCTTCGACGACGACGAAACCAAGTACGATTACGGCGAAGGCGACGATATTCCCGACGACGATTTCGACGACGAGGAAGACGAAGACGAAGAAGACGACGAAGAAGACGAGGAAGACGACGTTTAATCCGAAATAAAACAAAATAAAAGATATTATGCCCGACGCGCATCGCGAAAGCAAAACGCGGCGGGCTTATTTTATCAAAAAACGGCAATACTTTTCTTATGAGAGAAGCGACAAACAATATATCCGTCGCCGTGGAGCGTGTGAAAAACCTGAAAGGAATTGACCTGAAACTCCTTATCAATCGTGGAAGAAACAGGTTTATCCGCGTCGACGGCGTGATCGAAGATTTGTATCCCAACGTGTTCACCGTGAAAACCGAAGACGCCCATACGAAAATACTGACGTTGACGTACGCCGACGTCATGATGAAAAACGTCAGATTCTTCCCGCGCGGAAAAAACGAAAAGGAAAGCAAACCGAAAACCTAAGTTCGTATTAACTGTTGGCATAATTTTGCTCCCGTCGATATATTATATATTGATTAGGCGGACGGCCTAAACGTATTTAAACTTATGGGGGCAGAAATGAACTTCGATTTTAATGAAATCAAAATGGACACCGTCGTGAAAACCGCCGAAAAAGAAGCGGCGGTAAGAACGTCGGTAAGCGAGAGCGAAAGCGGCGTCGTGACGAAAATCCTTGACGTTTCGGCAGACGGGAAGATAATCTCGCTGGATAATCAAAACGGTGCGGCGCGCGTTTTCGGACGCGTCAATTTCAAGGTGCTGTATCTTAACGGGGACGGCGAAACACGCGGGCTCGATTATTTTGCAGACTTTACGGAAGTTATCCAAAACGATAGTTTATCAGGCAGATTGTATGCACAAATTGCCGTTATTGACGTTGACACGTCGATAAGCGGCGGAATACGACTTAACGCTGTCGTGAAAATCACGCTGTATCGCGTTGCCGAAAACGACAAAAAATGTCTTGTGGGAGCAGACGATGACGTGTACGTCGAAAACACCGCAATGAAGTGCCAGCGGTTCATAACGTCGATGAACGCGCCGTTTACCGTGACCGACGAATACGACACGAAAACCGACGTCGCGAAAATACTTCTGACGCGTGCGGGAACTTACGTTGACGCCGCGACTGCCGGCATGGGCAACGTGCTTTTGTCGGGCGCAAGCGACGTTACCGTAACTTACCTTGCAAACGATAAGGTGTACGTCAAAGATTTTCATATTCCGTATTCCGAAGAATTTGCGGCGGACGGCGTCGAAATCGGGCAAAAACTTTCTGCGGAAGTCGTCGTGAAAAACGCCAGGGTAGTAATTGCCGGCATCGAGGGCTCCAACGTTATCCGCGTCGAAGTCGAAAACGAAGCGTGCGTAAAGGCGTACGACGTCACCGACGAAAAAATCGTGAAAGACGTTTTCTGCATCGAAAACGAAATAAATATCACAAGGGCAAGCGTATCGACGGGCGTGTACGGCGGATTCGCGTTTTTCAAAGACGAACTTTCCGGAATTGCCGCGTTGTCAAACGATTTGCCCGCAGTGCTTGAAGTTATCGGCGTAACGAGCGCGGGGAACGGCATTGCGAAAGCGACCGCCGAAAACGGCAAAATAGTCATCGAGGGCGTATTTTCGGCAAACGTGCTGTACCGCGACGAAAACGGACTTTCGTCGGTATCCCTCGAAGTGCCGTATTCATTACCGTTTCTCAGCGAAAACGCTAACGCAACCGACGACGTATCGGCGCGCGGCGCGGTAATCAAGGCGCAGGCAAAACTGAAACGCGAAAGGGAAATCGAAGTAACGGCGGAACTCGGGTTTATGACCGAAAGCGTGAAACGCGTCGATACGGAATACATCGCGGAAGCGGAAGTCGGCGAGAAAATCGAAGTCAACAAATCGGCGGTCAGCGTATTCGTTGCCGACGAGGGCGACACCCTTTGGGACGCGGCGAAAGCGTTGTCGGCGCGGCCGGACGATATTCAGTCGCAAAACCCCGACGCCCGCGCCCCGTTCAAGGAAGGGCAAAAACTCTTTTATTTCCGCGAGATAAGTTTCGAGTTTTAGTTGAAAGCAATGCTCGTTCGTGCTATCATATAAATATGGAAATATTCGAACGAGCAAAAGGAAAAATAAATCTGACCCTTGATATAACAGGTGAAAGCGGCGGCTTTCACCTTCTTGATATGCTCGTGGCGACGATAGACCTTTTCGACGACGTAAAAATCACTTACAGGGCGGACGACAAAATCGAGTGCGTTCAGGACGGCGAAATCGCCGACGAAAAAAACAGCGCGTACCGCGCCGCAAAACTTATGCAAGATACGTTCAAAACGCGCGGATTCACCGTCGAAATCACAAAGCGGATTCCTTTGGCGGGCGGCTTGGGCGGCTCGTGCGCGGACGGCGTCGCGGTGGTGCGCGGCGTTGAAAAAATGCTGGACATAAAGCACGATTTTATCACGCCGGAGTTTTTGTTGAAAGTAGGTTCGGACGCGCCGTCGATGTACTTCGACGGAATTAAGCGCGTGCGCGGAATCGGCGATAAAGTTGACTTTATTGATATAAAACTGCCATATAAAGTCGGTTTTCTTGCAGAAAACGAAGTCGATACGACTGCTTGTTTCAAGATGTACGACGACATGAAACTTTGCGGCGGGAACAGTACGGAAAAGTTGATTAAGGAGTTTTCAAAAGGCAACGCGAACGTTACGAACATGCTGAAAAACGACCTGTTTCTTCCTGCCGTCAGGATAAATCCCGACGTCAAAAAAGCGTATGAAAGAATCCTGAAAACCGGCGCGGACGCCGTGTCGATGAGCGGCAGCGGCGGCACCGTATTCGGGCTGTTTTCGGGCGACGTCCCGGATTTCCTTGTCAAAACCGAGTTTTCTTACCGCGATTAAGATAAAAAATCGCGGTTTTTTATTGAAAAATATTGCCGGAATGCGCGCGTAGGTATTGTATTTATTTTTAATATTTGTTATAATAAGACGAACGATTAAAAGGAAAACCTTAATGCAAAATGCAAAAGAATTTTGAAGAGTATCCGAAATACCTGTTTCACGAAGGCACGAATATCGAAGCCGACAAGTTGTTTTGCCCGAAAAAAGCCGTAATCGACGGCAAAAAGGGCTGGATTTTCAGAGTGTGGGCGCCAAATGCCCGCGACGTATCCCTGGTTGGCGATTTCAACGGCTGGGAAGTCGGAGCGACGCCGATGAAAAAAGACGACGGCGGAATATGGGAAGTCTTTGTCGAAGGACTTAAAGTTTACGACGCTTATAAATACGCCGTTACTTCAAAAAAAGGTAAAACCGTCTTAAAGGCCGATCCGTACGGTCTGCATTTCGAAACGACGCCCCAAACCGCGTCGAAACTTTACGATTTGTCCGGCTATAAATGGAAGGACGCCGCGTGGTTGAAATCCCGCGAAGAAAAGAATATTTACGAAAGCCCGATGAACATTTACGAGGTTCATCTTGGCAGTTGGAAACGCCACGACGACGGCAACGTATATAGTTACGTCGACCTTGCGGACGAGCTTGTCGAATACGTCAAAAAAATGAATTACACCCACGTCGAATTTATGCCCGTGACGGAATATCCTTTCGACGGCAGTTGGGGATATCAGGTAACGGGGCTTTTCGCGCCGACGTCAAGGTACGGCACGCCGCACGACTTTATGTATCTTGTGGACAAATTCCATAAGGCGGGCATCGGCGTTATTCTGGACTGGGTTATCGCGCATTTCCCGAAGGACGAGCACGGGCTTTCTTTGTTTGACGGCACGCCTTGTTACGAATATTCCGACCCGAGAAAGGGCGAACATTACGAGTGGGGCACGAAGGTTTACGACTACGGCAAGCCCGAAGTCAGAAGTTTCCTGATATCCGCCGCCAACTTCTGGGCAACGAATTATCATATCGACGGAATCCGCGTGGACGCCGTCGCGAGCATGCTTTATCTCGATTATTGCAGAAAGGACGGGGAATGGCTGCCAAACAAATTCGGCGGAAATTACAATCTCGAAGCGAAAGAGTTTTTGCAGAAGATGAACGTCGCGTTGCTTTCCGCGCACAAAGGATTTTTCACGGTTGCGGAAGAAAGCACGGCGTATCCGATGATAACGATGCCGCCCGACATCGGCGGGCTGGGCTTCAATTTCAAGTGGAATATGGGCTGGATGAACGATACCTTGTCTTATATCGAGACCGATCCGTTTTTCAGAAAGGAAGTGCACAACAAACTGACGTTCGCGCTGACGTACGCATACAGCGAAAATTATATATTGCCGCTTTCTCACGACGAAGTCGTGCACGGAAAGCACAGTCTTATCGACAAAATCCCCGTAAGTTACGAGGACAAATTCGAAGGGCTGAAAACGTATCTGGGCTTTATGATGACGCACCCCGGCAAAAAACTTTTGTTCATGGGCGGCGAATTCGGACAGTTTATCGAATGGCGTTTCGATCAGGGGCTCGATTGGTTACTTCTTGCTTATCCGCGTCATAAAGGAATGCTTGAATACACGAAAGACCTTAACGCTTTTTATAAAAACACGCCCGCGCTTTGGTCGCAGGACAACAGATGGGAAGGTTTCAGGTGGGTATCCGTCGACGACAACACTCAAAACGTGATATCGTATCTTCGTTACGACAAATCGGGCGATTACGTCCTGGTCGTACTGAACTTCTCGCCTGTGCCGAGAAAGAGATATCTTATGGGCGTGCCGGAACTTACGTCGTATAAATGCGTCTTCTCGTCGACGATGAAAAAGTACGGCGGAAACAGCAGTTACAAGGCGGAATACAAAGCCGAAAAGAAGAGTATGCACGGGTTGCCTTTCGCAATCGCGGTGAATATTCCCGGTAACTCGATTACCATATATAAACCCGAAAACAATTAGGAGGAAATAATATGCGTCAGACAAGAAAAGAATGTGTCGCGATGCTGCTTGCAGGAGGTCAGGGCACAAGACTCGGCCTTCTCACCGGCGAGGTTGCAAAACCTGCCGTACCTTTCGGAGCGAAGTACAGAATTATCGACTTTCCTTTGTCGAATTGTGCAAACTCCGGCATCGATACGGTCGGTGTGCTTACGCAGTATCAACCCTTTGAACTTCACGAGTACATAGGAAACGGACAGCCGTGGGATCTGGACAGGATCACGGGCGGCGTTTACGTCCTTCCGCCGTTCATGCGCGCGAAAGCGGGCGAGTGGTACAAGGGAACCGCCAACGCGATTTATCAGAATATCGAGTTTATCGACAGATTTAATCCCGAATACGTGATTATTTTGTCGGGCGACCACATTTACAAGATGGATTACCACAAGATGATGGACCATCATAAGAAAACGGGCGCCGACTGCACGATTGCGGTCCGCACCGTCCCGATGGAAGAAGCGTCGCGTTTCGGCATTATGCAGACCAATCAAAAAGGCGAAATTATCGACTTCGAAGAAAAACCCAAAAAGCCCAAATCCAACAAGGCGTCGATGGGTATTTACGTTTTCACCTGGGAAGTTCTGAGAAAATACCTTGTCGAAGACGAAGCCGACCGCGAAAGCCAGAACGACTTTGGCAAAAACATTATCCCGAAGATGCTGTCTGACGGACAAAAAATGATCGCTTACGAATTCAACGATTACTGGAAAGACGTCGGTACGATTTCAAGTTTGTGGGAAGCGAATATGGATATTCTGAACCCCGCAAGCGGGCTTAATCTTGACGATAAGGAATGGCGCATTTTCGCGCGAAACAGCGCAGAGCCCCCGCAGTTCGTGTCTTCCGACGCAGTAATTAAAAACAGCGTCGTGTCGGAAGGTACTTTCGTACAGGGCGAAATCAAAAATTCGGTCATATCGTACGGCTGCACGCTCGGTAAAAACTGCCGTATCGTCGACAGTATCCTTATGCCCGGCGCGGTTGTCGAGGACGACGCCGTCGTCGAATACGCAATCGTCGGCTGGGACGCAAAAGTCGGCAAGGGCGCGCACGTCGGCGAAATCAATACGCCGCACGCGGCAGGCGAATGGGAAATCGCGGTTGTCGGTCCCGAAGTTACCGTAAAAGCCGGCGCGGTCATCAAGGCCGGCGAAATGTTCGGAGGTGAAAACAATGATTAATAACGCAATGGGAATTTTAATCGCAAGCGACAGCGAAATCCACATGAACGAACTTACAATCAAGCGCACCAGCGCGAGCCTTCCGTACGGCGGCAGGTATCGTATGATCGACTTTGCGTTGTCAAACCTTGTCAACAGCGGCATCAGCACGATCGGTATCGTCACGCGCAACAACTACAACAGCCTTATGGACCACCTTCGCATGGGACGCGACTGGGACCTTAACCGCAAAAACAGCGGACTTACGTTGTTCCCGCCGTTTGCGTTCAACACCCTTCGCGACGTTTACAAAGGAAAGGTGGAAGCGATTTACACGCTGAAAGGCTACATGATGTCGCAAAAGAAGTTGGAATACGTCGTGCTCGGAAACGCCAACGTTATCTGCAATATCGACGTCGAGGAAATCGTCGACGAACATATCGCCCGCGGCGCGGACGTTACAATGCTGACGAAACGAACCGACGAAATCAACCCGAGGAAACAAATCATCACGTCCGACAAATCGGGCAGGGTTACCGATATCCGCTTTGCGGTCATCGCCAGCAAATCGGCGGAACTCGTCAACACGCAGATTTACGTCATCAAAAAAGACCTGCTTATTAACCTTGTCGAAAACGCTTATGCAAGGGGATTGCAGGACTTTGAAAAAGACGTTCTTTTGAAACAAATCGACACGCTGAAAATTTACAGCCACGAAATCACAAGCTACGCCGCGATTATCGACGATATCCCGGGATACTATAAGCACAGTATGGAACTGCTGGACGCCGAAACCAGAAACGACGTTTTCTATGGCGAAGGCACGATTTTCACGAAGGTCAAGGACAGCGTTCCTACCCGTTATCTTGACAACGCCAAGGTTGAAAACAGCCTTATCGCGGACGGTTGCGTCATCGACGGCACCGTTAAAAACAGCATCCTTTTCCGCGGAGTTCACGTTGAAAAGGGCGCGGTCGTCGAAAACTCCATCGTCATGGAAAAGGGCGTAATCGGCGAAAAAGCAAGCATTAAATATACGATTACCGACAAAAACGTCATCGTTCAACCCGAAAGACATCTTGCGGGCTATGAAACGTATCCCGTCGTAATCGTCAAGAACAAGATAGTTTAACATTTTTGCGTCTTTCGGCGCAGTGACAATAAGGAGAACGAAGTATGAAAATTTTATATGTTGCTTCCGAAGCGCGTCCGTTCGTGAAGACGGGCGGTCTCGGCGACGTGATGGGCGCACTGCCCAAAACGGTTGCTTCGATGAAAAACGATTGCCGCGTGATTATCCCCCTTTATGAGGAAATCCCGCAGGAATACCGCCAGACAATGCGCTTTGTCGGCTCGACCTACGTCGATCTCAGCTGGCGCAGACAGTATCTCGGCGTGTTCGAATATACGGTGGACAACGTCGTTTATTACTTTATCGACAACGAATACTACTTCAAAAGGAAAGGGCTTTACGGCCATTTCGACGACGGCGAAAGATTTGCGTTTTTCAGCAAAGCGGTTCTCGAAGCGTGCTCGGTAACGGGGTTCTATCCCGACGTCATTCACGCAAACGACTGGCATACCGCGCTCGTTCCCGTGTTCCTGGACATCTTTTACAGAAACGTCGAAGGGCTTCGCAATACGAAAACGGTGTTCACCATTCATAATATCGAGTTTCAGGGAAAATACGACAAATACCTTGCCGGCGACATTCTGGGCATTCCCGAAAACTGGCGCAGCATAGTGGAGTGCGACGACGACGTCAACTATATGAAAGCGGGTATCGAACGCGCGAATATCGTTACCACGGTGTCGAAAACTTATGCCGAAGAAATCAAGGATCCGTATTATGCGTACGGGCTTGCGGGCATACTTAACGCGCGCGATTACAAAATCCGCGGCGTGGTGAACGGCATCGACGTCGACGTTTTCAACCCCGCAACCGACAAAAACCTTGTCGCGAATTACACCTTGAAAACCGTTGCGAAACGCACCGAAAACAAGAAAGCGTTGTGCGAACTTATGGGCTTCAATTATTCCCCCGACCGTCCGCTTATGGTGCTTATTTCGCGCCTGACCGAACAAAAGGGTATCGACCTTGTCGCAACCGTCCTTGACGAAATGCTGCAAGCCGACATTCAACTTGTCGTGCTCGGTAAAGGCGACTGGAAATACGAAACGATTCTGAAAAACGCCGAAAAAACGTACAACACGAAAATGCGCGCCATTATCAATTTCAGCCAGGAGCTTGCGTCCAAGTTGTACGGGGCGGCGGATATGTTCCTTATGCCCAGCAAGTTCGAGCCGTGCGGTTTGGGACAAATGATCGCAATGCGTTACGGCGCGGTTCCCATCGTCCGCGAAACGGGCGGATTAAAAGACACGGTGGAAGCGTTCAATCCCGTCACGCAAAAGGGCAACGGCTTCACTTTCAAGGCGTATCAGGCATACGATATGCTTGACGCGGTATGGCGTACTCTCGGCACCTATTTTGACAAAAACCTGTGGAAGAAAGTGCAAAGTAACGCGATGAAGTGCGATTTCAGTTGGAAACGCTCCGCGAAAGAATACCTTGACATCTACAAGGAAATAACAAAATAATCAAAAATTTTATTGGCATACATCAGGAGACTTTAATTTTATGGACTATTCAAAAATTACTTCCGCGGACTTGGAAAACCGCATTACGGACGCTGTCCAGAGGTTTTTCGGAGTAAAGCCCGAGGAGGCAAGCAACACCCAAATGTACAAAGCCGTGTGCATTGTCGTACGCGATATGCTCACGAATTCAAGGGTGGACTTCAAGCGCACCGCGCGCGAAATCAACGCAAAACACGTTTACTATATGTCGATGGAGTTCCTTCTCGGACGCTCTTTGAGAAACCATCTTTTCAATATGGGTATTGACAAAAAGATGGTGAAAGCCGTCAAAGATCTGGGCTTCGATATCGACACTCTTTACGCAATCGAGCCCGACGCAGGGCTTGGCAACGGCGGTCTCGGAAGACTTGCCGCGGCGTATCTCGACAGTCTTACGTCGCTTGGTTATATCGCGACGGGCTTTTCGATAATGTACGATTACGGCATTTTCAAACAGCGCATCGTCGACGGGGAACAAATCGAACTTCCCGACGAATGGCTGACAAACGGCTCGGTCTGGCTGCAACCCCGCGTCGAAGACACTTTTGAGGTGCGTTTCGGCGGCGTTGTCGATCAGGAATGGCACGACGGCAAACTCATAATCAATCATCGCGATTACAACACCGTGCTTGCCGTGCCGTACGATATGAACATCAGCGGTATTCAAAGCGATACCGTCAACCGTCTGAGGCTTTGGTCGTCAAAGGCGTCCGCCGACTTCGATATGGCACTTTTCAGCAAGGGCGAATACGTCAAGGCAATGGAAAGCCGTATGATGGCGGAAAGCATTTCCAAGGTTTTGTACCCCGCGGACGACCATATCGAGGGCAAGTCGTTAAGGCTTAAACAGCAATATTTCTTCGTTTCGGCGTCGATACAATCCATTATCAAACGTCATTTGCAGACGAACCCGTCGCTTGACAACCTTGCCGACCACGCCGCGATTCATATCAACGACACGCACCCCACGCTTTGCATACCCGAACTTATGCGTATCCTTCTGGACGACTACGGGTACAGCTGGGAAAAGGCGTGGCAAATCACGACGGATACGATAAGTTACACCAACCACACCGTCATGGCGGAAGCGCTTGAAAAGTGGCCGCAACAGTTGTTCCAGTCGTTGCTTCCGCGCATTTACCAGATCGTGTGCGAAATCAACCGCCGCTATTGCGAAGAACTCTGGGCGGAATATCCCGGCGACAACAATAAGGTTGCCGCAAACGCGATTCTGGAACACGGTCAGATTAAAATGGCGACGTTGTGTCTTGTCGCGGCGCATACGATAAACGGCGTTTCGGCGTTGCACAGCGAAATACTGAAACACGACATTTTCAAGGATTATTACGAGCAGCACCCGTCGAAATTCACCAACGTCACGAACGGTATCACGCATCGTCGCTGGGTGCAGCAGGCGAATCCCGGACTTTCGGCGCTTTTGTGCGACACTATCGGCACAAGTTGGATAAAAGACGCGTCCAATCTTAAAAAGTTTGAAAATTACAAGTCGGACGCGGCAGTCCTTGAAAGATTGCAAAAAGTCAAACGCGAAAACAAGGAAAGACTTGCCGATTATATCAAGGCGAACAACAACGTCGTCGTCAATCCCGATTCGATTTTCGACATTCAGTCCAAACGTCTGCACGAGTATAAACGTCAACTTCTGAATGCGATGAATATCCTTAATACCTATTACGACTTAAAGGATAATCCTAATCTGGATATCTGCCCGCGCACTTTCGTCTTCGGCGCAAAGGCGGCAAGCAGTTATTATATGGCGAAGCAAATCATCAGATTTATCTGGCAACTCGGCGAAGTCATCAATAACGATAAGTCGATAAACGATAAACTCAAAGTGGTATTTCTGGAAAACTATCGCGTGTCGCTTGCCGAAATTATGATGCCCGCTGCGGAAATTTCCGAACAAATCAGTATCGCCGGCAAAGAAGCGTCGGGCACGGGCAATATGAAGTTTATGATCAACGGCGCGGTTACAATCGGCACGATGGACGGCGCAAACGTTGAAATTCACGACGCGGTCGGCGACGAAAATATGTTCATTTTCGGAATGTCGTCGGACGAAGTGCAGGACCTTTACAACAAAGGCTACGACAGCACGGCGTATTATATGAACGACGCGCGCATCAAACGCGTTATCGACGGTATGCGTCGCGGCGTCGGCGATGTTCAGTTCAACGCGATTGCCGACAACCTTATTCTCGGAAACGGCAGTGTCGCCGATCCGTATATGTGCCTTGCCGACTTTGACAGTTACGTTAAAGCGCAAAAACGCGTCAACGACACTTACCTTAACAAAAAGGCGTTTAATAAGATGTCGCTTATGAATATCGCGAACGCGGGATTCTTCTCGGCTGACCGCGCGGTCAAAGAATACGCCGACAGAATCTGGACGGTAAAACCCATTCATAAACTTTAAGATGAATTTCAATTCAAGGAAAATCGAATGTAAATCGCCATACGGCGCGGTAAAATGCGGGGAAAAACTTTCCCTGCATTTTCCGATTGCGTCGTGGGTAAGCGTCGATAAAATGTACGTGTTCATAAGGCTCGGCGACGTGTCGACGCCCGTCGAAATGCGCTTTGAAAAATCCGAAAACGGGTTTTCGGTTTATACCGCCGACTACGTTTTCGACGCTGCGGGGATTTATTATTATCGCTTTGAAATGAGAAACCGCGACGGCGTATGGTATTACGGTCGTGGTGAAAACGGGGAAAGCGTATGCGGCGAAAATCTTCCTGAATGGCAGTTGACCGTATATAAATCGTCTTATAAAACCCCCGATTTTGCAAAAGGCAATATTATTTATCATATTTTCGTCGATAGGTTCAATCGCGCGGACGGCGTAAAAACAAAAAGGAAATACCGCCTGCACGAAAGTTTTTCGGAAAGTCCCGAGGTCGTGAGCGCAGACGGGAAATATTACGCCGACGACTTTTTCGGCGGAAACTTCAACGGCATTCGCGAGAAACTCGATTACCTTGAAGAACTTGGCGTCGGCATAATTTATCTTTCGCCGATTTTCAAGGCGTACTCGAATCACCGCTACGACACCGGCGATTATTTGAAAGTCGACGAACTTCTGGGGACGGAAGACGACTTCAAACGCCTTCTGGATGCAGCGCACGAAAAAGGTATGAAAATTATCCTTGACGGCGTTTTCAACCACAGCGGGGCGGACAGTTTATACTTCAACAAATTCGGCACGTACGACTCGCTCGGGGCGTATCAAAGCAAATCGTCGCCTTATTACGACTGGTATTATTTCAAAAAATTCCCCGACGAATACGCTTGCTGGTGGGGCTGCGACAACGTGCCCGACCTTAACAAAAGCAACAAGGATTACCGCGCTCTCGTGTTCGGCAAAAACGGCGTCGTCGAAAAGTGGCAGAAACTCGGCGCGGACGGGTGGCGACTCGACGTCGTGGACGAACTGCCGATTGATTTCGTAAATCTGCTTATCAAAAAAATCAAATCGGTGAACAAGGACGCTCTTGTCATCGGCGAAGTCTGGGAAGACGCGTCGACGAAAGTAAGTTACGGCGAACTTCGGCCGTATCTTCTCGGCGATCAGCTGGACGGCACGATGAATTATCCGTTTATGAACGCGATTATCGCATACGTCCGCGACGGCGACGAAAAGTTTTTCAAAGACACCGTACAATCCATTCTTGAAAATTATCCGAAAGAAACGGTATATTGTCTGATGAACAGTTTGGGCACGCACGACACGGTAAGGATTATCAACGCGTTGTCGGACGTACGCGCGCACGGCTGGTCGAAAACGCACAAGCTCGGATACAAACTCCCCGACAGCGAATACGAAAAGGCAAAGAAAAAACTGTATCTCGCGTCTGTGTTGCAGTTCACGCTCCCCGGGATCCCGTCGATATTCTACGGCGACGAAGCGGGGCTTCAAGGGTTTGACGACCCGATAAACCGCCGTCCTTATCCGTGGGGCAGTGAAGACAAAGAAATCCTTGATCATTACAAAAAACTCGGACGTATCCGCCGTGAAAACCGCGCGGTTTTTTCGGGCGGGTTCAATATGCGTGACGAAAACGGGCTTGTCGCATACGAGCGCGCGGGCGGCGACGACGAAATTCTCATTGCCGTAAACGCGGGCGCGGATGACAAAACTCTTTTTATAAATAAAGAATATACAAGCCTTTATAATAATAAGGAATATAAAGACGTCGTGGACGTTCCCGGAGGCGCGTTCGTTATCTTGAAGAAAAAATAAAAATTTTTAAAAAAATTGATAATCGCTATCATTTTTTGTTGACATATCCGAAAAATGTGTTACAATAATGATAGTGATTATCGTTTTGAGGCAAAAATGAACTATTCCAAACAACGCGAAACAATATTAAAAGTTTTAAGGAGTACGCGCTCGCATCCGTCGGTGAACTGGATTTACGAAAACGTGAAAAAGGAAATCCCCGACGTCGGTCTCGCCACGGTTTACAGAAATCTGAGACAACTTGAAGCGGCGGGCGAAATAATGCGTATACAGGGCGACTTCCCCGAGGAGCGTTGGGATGGATTTGCACACAATCACGCGCACTTTGTATGTACGAAATGCAAAAAAATCCTCGATATGGATATCGACGGAAATCTTAAACTTAAAATACTTTCGGCGTGTCCCGTGAAAGCCGACGACTTTTACGTCGTATATACGGGTACCTGCGACGAATGTAATAATAAAACAAATTAAAAATAAAACAATTCGGAGGAACTTAAAATGAAAAAATTTGTATGTCCTGTTTGCGGATATTCTGTAATAGCGGAAACTGCGCCCGAGAAATGCCCCGTATGCGGCGTTCCCGGCTCAAAATTCAAGGTTGAAGAAGCCGACGCGGAAATGACTTGGGCGGCAGAACACGTCGTAGGCGTTGCAAAAGACGTCGATCCCGAAATCAAAAAAGGTCTTGTCGACAACTTTAACGGCGAATGCTGCGAAGTAGGTATGTATCTTGCGATGGCGCGCGTCGCTCACCGCGAAGGTTATCCCGAAATCGGTCTGTATTACGAAAAAGCCGCTTGGGAAGAAGCGGAACACGCCGCAAAATTTGCGGAACTTCTGGGCGAAGTCGTCACCGACAGCACCAAAAAGAATCTGGAACTTCGCATCGCGGCGGAAAACGGCGCAACCGCAGGCAAAACCGAACTTGCGGGCATGGCGAAAAAGCAAAACCTTGATGCAATCCACGACACAGTTCACGAAATGGCGCGCGACGAAGCCCGTCACGGCAAAGCCTTCCAGGGACTTTACAACCGTTACTTCAAAAAATAACACCGTGAAAGCGGAATAAAATACCTAACACCCTAAAAAAGGAAGTCGGATTTTTCCGACTTCTTTTTTTGTCCAAAAAGGCGAAAATACGCGGGTTATTCAAATGTGGATTATTATTTTTTTGAAAGATAAATCAAAATAAATCAAATTTATTTACATAGTTTATTTTGATATGTTATAATACGTATATATATTTTTTATATGGGAGAAGTTATGAGAAAGAAAAAATCACCCGAAGCGGTTGAAGCCGACGGGCAAAAAACTTTGAAACTCGATTATCCGCAAACTTTCAAAGTAGGGTTTGCATTTGCGATTATCATGCTGTTCTGGACGGCTTACGACTTTGTCGTGCCACTTCTTCTGGAACACGCATACGGGTTGTCCAACGCAATGCGCGGCTTCATTATGGGGCTTGACAACCTTTTGTCATTGTTTATGTTGCCGCTTTTCGGCAAAATTTCGGACAAAGCCAACGGAAAACTTGTCAAAAAATGGGGACGTCGCACGCCGTTTATCGTCATCGGCACGATTGCTTCCGTCGTATTGATGGTTTTCGTGCCCATCGCCACGATGAAACAGCAGGAAAAAGGTATGGCGAAAAAAGCCGAAATCGAGGCTTTACGCAACGACGACGCTTTCATGAGCGACCTGCTTGGGAAATGGTACGACGACGCTGTTGCGGGAAAGACAGGCTCGGCGAATTATTGCGACCTCGATTATCTTAAACAAAACAAAATAGACGGCAAAGCGATTGATCGCGACGCGTTCATTAGCATCCGTTTCGACAACAAACTCAAAGCAAAATCCGGCTTTTTGGGGCTCGGCGGCACGACGTATACTTACGACGGCGTTGAAATCGAAACCAAAAAGGAAGACGGCAAAGTCGTGCTTGTCGGGAATGCTGCGAGCGGCAAATCTTATCAAAGCATAAAGGAAAACAACGACCATTACAACAAATACGTCGCGGCGGGTATGAACAACTATATTTCCGACGAAATTCACGAAAATATTACGAAAACGTCGGAAGGTAAATCCAGCCTTGCGATTTATATGGTGATTTTACTGCTTGTCCTTATCGCGATGGCAACGTTCAGAAGCCCGGCGGTCGCGCTTATGCCCGACGTCACGCCCAAACCCTTGCGCTCGCAGGCAAACGCGATTATCAATCTTTGCGGCGGTGCAGGCGGTGCGATTGCGTTCATTATTTACACCGTCGCGCTTATGTTCCCGCTGACGGTCAATACTTATACGATTATTTTCGCTTCGGTGGCGGCGGGTATGCTGCTGCTCCTTGGCGGCTTCCTTGCTTTCGTTAAGGAAAAGAAACTTGTCGCGAAATGTCAGGAAATCTGCAAAGAATACGGCATCGACGACTTTGACGAGGGCGAAGAAGACGCAAAAGCAACCTTTGCGGAAGAACTTATCGCAGAAGGCGAAGGCAACGAAGAAGAAGCGAAAGAGCTGGAAGCAAAGCGCGTCAAAAAACAACACAAATCCCCGAAAGTCTGGTGGAACGAAAAAACCGACGAAGAAAAGGGCAAACTCAAATCGTTCTGGCTTATTCTCGCGTCGATATTTATGTGGTTTATGGGATACAACGCAATCTCGTCAAACCTTTCGGTCTACACCACCAAAACGCTTAACCTGTCGGCAGGCGTGGCGTCCATTATCTCGGGCGTGAGTATGGGCATTTCCGCAATCGCGTTTATTCCCGTCGGCGCGCTCGCGGCGAAAATCGGCAGAAGAAAATCAATAATGCTGGGCTTTGCTCTTGCGGTCGTTTCGTTCTTCCTTATTTTCTTCTTTGTCCACGCCGGCGAAAAAGCGATTGTCCCCGCAGTACTGTTCGCGCTGTTTTATCTTATCGCGGGCTTCGGTCTTATCATTGCAAACGTCAACACGTTCCCGATGGTTACCGAACTTTCCACCGCGGAAACCGTCGGACAATACACCGGATACTATTACACCGCAACGATGTCCGCGCAGGCAATCACCCCGTTTATCGCTGGCCTAATTATGGACAACAGCAAAAACGAAATGTTGTTCCTGTACAGCGCGATCTGCATTATCATCGCAATCGTATTGATGATGTTCGTCAAACACGGCGACAGCAAACCTATTCCCAAAAAGAATAAACTGGAACAATACGGCGACCTTGTCGACTCCGACTGATAAAAGACGATACAAATGCCACCGCAACCGCGGTGGCATTTTGCAAAAAATAACTTAAAACATACTTTAATCATCACAAAATTATCATATAAAGTGTGTTTGTTGCAACAAAATGGCAAATAAGAAACCGAAAAACACCAAAAACGCCAAGGCGAAAACCGCAAAAAAGACGAACGAGCAAATCGCTGTAGAGGGCGCGGTGAACGCCGCGAAAAAACTGCATAAGAAAAATCCGAAACTGCTTATCGCAATCGTTGCGATTGTGGTAACCGCCGCGATTATCGTCGGCGCGCTTTACCTCGTGAAGCCCGAGTGGTTCAGAGGACCGATGCCGGAAAGCGGACAACTTGTCGTGCATTACATCGACGTCGGACAGGGCGACTGCATTTACATTGCGTTCCCCGACGGCACGGATATGCTTATCGACTGCGGCAGCCAAGGAGGAAGCAGTAAATATCAAACGTCCGCGATAAGCGATTTGAAAGCACTCAATCCCGACGGCAAAATCGACCGCGTTATGGCGACGCACAGCGACCAAGACCACGTTTCTTACCTTGACGAAGTGTTTTTCGAATTCCAAGTGAACAATGTTTATATGCCGAACATCAGACCAAAAAGTGGCAAAAGTGTGAAAATAAACGGACGCGACGTAATGGTCGACAGCCTTGACGAAAGTAAACTTGTAATGTTTAGAGACGAAGATACGATTGACACGGATTCGTATGCCGAATTTTTTATTGCCGCTTTGTCGGAGCCGAATTGCAATATCACGCTCAATATCGGAAAATACGCAATAAGGGGACAGGATTACACCTTCACTTTTTATTGTCTGTCGCGGGAAGAGTGGGACAGCAGAAGTTTAAAAACAAAAAACGGAAAACCCGACGCAACGCAAATAAACGCCGTATCGCCGATAGGTATCCTCGAATATGCGGGAAAGAAGTTTGTGTTCACGGGCGACAGCAACAACAGCAACGAAAAGTATTATTGCGAAACTTACCCGTACGTGGACTGCGACGTATTGAAAGTCGCGCACCACGGAAGTCGTACTTCGTCGTCCAATAAGTTTTTGGAGCATGTCACTTGCGAATATGCCGTTATTTCTGCGGGTGGAAAATCTTATGGTCATCCCGAACAAGACACACTTGACCGCCTTAAAGCAAACGGCATACAAAAAATCCACCGCACCGACAAGTGCGGAAACGTCGTTCTCACGGTGTCGCACACGGGCGAAATGGCATTTTCGTGCGAAAAACAATGCGCCGCGTGATTTAGTTGCGAAAAGTAAAAATTGCGGTTATAATATCATAAAGGTATGAAAAGGAATATTTTAATCACCGGATTTGACAATAAACTGACCGAAAACGTCGCAAGAGAACTTGCCGACTGTCTTTCGCTGTATTATTTATCCATTCCCGACCTTACCTTATATTACGCAAACCGCGCGTCGAAGGAAGTCGTCTTAAAGGAAGGCGGCAACAAACTTTACGAAAAGTACGTCAACATCGCCGTAAAGGACGCCGTGGAATTTGAAAGCATGGTTGCGGCGGCGGACTTCACCGACCTGAAACTCACGCATATAAAGGCGCTGGAAGACACCGCGCTTATCGTTTTTTTGGGCGAAAGTTTCACGACTCTTCAAAAGCACGGCGTAAAAATATTGAAAGACGTCGCAAATCACAGCAGATACAAATATAAATACGGCTACGACGTGTACGTGAACGCCGACGCCGTCAGAAAGAAAGATTTGGCAGAAGTTATTTTGAAAGAAATAACCTCGTATTACGGAGGATAAAATGGCAAAATTCGACATCGACCTTGTCGGCAAGGTGGGAAGCCTTGCGCTTATCGATAAGGCGTACGGCGACATAAATTACTCGACAATCGCGCGCATTTCACGCGAACTTCGCCCCGGTATCATATGGGTTACGTCGGGCGCGACGGAAATCGGCAGGCTCGACTTCATCAAGCGCACCGGACGGGAACTCACCGGCAGCGACGAAGACAACAAAACCGACTATTCCGCGCAAGGTCAATCCGTGCTTATGGGGTGGTATCGTCAGTTCGTTGACAGCCGTTTCAGCTTGCGCCAGATTCTTGTGGAACACCAACACTTCAACGACGCCGAAAAAAGAGAATATCTTAAAAAGGTGCTTTTGCGTTGTCCCGAAGAAGACGCGATTCCCATCATAAATTACAACGACGCCGTGTGCTATGAAGAAAACCGCAAAATGGAAATCCGCGCGCTTATGAACGAAAAGAAAAGAGCGGTGGAATGCGTCGATAACGACGAAACCGCAAGTCAGATCGCGTGTCTTGTCAACGCCAAACGGTTGCTGATTCTGACAAGCGTCAACGGCATTTACACCGATATTTCCGACGAAAATTCCCTTGTCAGAGAAATCAACGGGAAGAACACGGAAGAACTTTTGAAAAATATCGAAGAGTACAGAAAGTTCTGCCACGGCGCGTCCAGAAAGGGCGCAAACGGAGCGGGCGCGAAACTGGAATACATCAAAGCCCCCGTCGAAAAAGGTACGGAAGTCATCATTGCCAACAGCAAGTTTTCAATCCGCGATATTTTGGAAGGAAACGTCCCCGCAACCCGCATAAGAGTAAGATAACAATACAAAACGCCGCGATAAAGCGGCGTTTATGCAATTAAGGAATATGTATAAAGTTTTTAAAAGTTACGAACTCGACAATCCGTCGCAATACGATTGGTTCAGAAAGTTTTCAAATCCGTGTTACGGAATGAACGTCAAAGTCGACGTCACGGAAGTCGTGAAAACGTCGAAGGAAAGCGGCACGAGTTTCTTTGCAAACGTGCTGTTTCTTCTGACGACGGCGTTGAATTCCGTGCCGGAAATGCGTATGCGCGAAGTCAAAAACGAAATCCGCCTTTACGACGTAATCAATCCGACCTTCACCGTTATGACCGACAGCGGAAAGTTTGTCAACGCCGGCTTTAAGATGACGAACGACTATAAGGAGTTTTACGACACCACCCGCCGCATTATCGATGAGAAAAAGAAACAAACGATGTTTACGGCGGAATACAACGACTCCTCGGATTACGACGATTATTATATGACGTGTCTGCCGTGGATTTCGGTTGAAAGTCTTATGCACCCGTTGCCCGACAATAATATCGAGTCGTCGTCGTGCCCGAGAATCGGCTGGGATAAATACCGCGAAGAAAACGGACGGTACGTTATGACGCTGAACGTAACCGTCAATCATTGTTTCGTTGACGGCAAAAGACTTTCGGACGCGTTTGCCGCAATCCAACGTAATTTCGACAACGCCGCCACGCTTTTAAGATAAACCGCATTACGGGCGGAAAATACATAAAACAAAATCATATATGCCGAAAAACGGCAATAAAAAACCCTCGCACAAGCGAGGGTTTTTGTTTGGTAAAATTATTCGTGTTTTGCCATTTCGCTGTATTCTTCGTAGCGGATACGAGCTTCTTTTTCGTTCCTTGCGAAGAGTTCTTTCGCGACTTCGGGTTTCGCCTTTGCAAGTTGTGCGTAGCGGTTTTCGCCCATAAGGAACGCCTGATAATCGCCGGTCGGTTTCTTGCTGTCGAGGCTGAACGGATTTTGTCCTTTTTCGATGAGCGAGGGGTTGTAGCGATAAAGCTGCCAATATCCGCTTTCAACCGCAAGTTTTTCCTCGTTCTGCGATTTGCTCATATTGATACCGTGGTTGATGCACGGCGCGTAGCAAATGATAAGGGAAGGTCCGTGATACGCTTCTGCCTCGGAAATTGCCTTGACGAATTGCGCTTTGTCCGCGCCCATGGAGCATTCTGCGACGTAAACGTATTCGTAAGTCATGGCGATTTTGCCAAGGTCTTTCTTCTTCGTGAGTTTGCCGCCTGCCGCGAATTTTGCGACCGAGCCCGTCGGGGTGGATTTACTTGCCTGTCCGCCGGTGTTGCTGTAAACTTCGGTGTCAAGGACGAGGATGTTCACGTCTTCGCCCGACGCGATAACGTGGTCGAGTCCGCCGTAGCCGATGTCGTATGCCCAGCCGTCGCCGCCGAAGATCCATACGGATTTCTTGATAAGGCAATCTTCGCGTTTAAGGATTTCTTCGATAAGAGCGTCCGCGTCTGCGCTTGCGCCTTTTTGCGCGGTGATGACTTTCACGAGTTCCGCCGCGGTGCGTTTGCTGCCTTCGGCGTCGTTCATGTTGTTGATCCAGTTGTCGCAGGCTTCCTTGCAATCCGCGTTGTCTTTAAGGACGAGGGCGAGTTGTGCAACGAGGTCTTTCAGTTCGTTACGTCTGTATTTGTAAGCAAGGTTGATGCCGTAGCCGAATTCCGCATTGTCTTCAAACAAGCTGTTCGACCAAGCGGGGCCGTGACCTTTCTTGTTCTTCGAATACGGGCAGGTAGGCGCGCTTCCGCCGTAGATTGACGAGCAACCCGTTGCGTTTGCGATGACCATTCTGTCGCCGAAGAGTTGGGTGATGACCTTGATATAAGGAGTTTCGCCGCAGCCTGCGCATGCGCCCGAGAACTCGAACAAAGGTTGTTTGAACTGGCTGCCTTTGACGGTGTTGACGTTGAAGTCCGCGGGGGTGTCGGGAAGATCGACCGAGTAATCCCAGTTCTTTTCTTCGCCGTTCTTCAAAGCGTCTTCCAAGGGGATCATGGTAAGGGCTTTTACCTTTGCGGGGCAAACGTTCGCGCAGCTTCCGCAACCGGTACAGTCAAGGGCGGAAACCTGCATTCTGTATTTGAAGCCCTTAAAGCCCGTCGCGTCCTTCGTAACGAAGGTTTCGGGAGCGTTTTCAAGAACTTCCGCGGGTTGAAGCACGGGGCGGATTGCCGCGTGCGGGCAAACGAACGCGCACTGGTTGCACTGGATGCAGTTTTCGCTGATCCAAGCGGGGACGTTAACTGCAACGCCGCGTTTTTCAAAACGAGTGGTTGCGGTGGGAACGTGGCCGTCGGCTTCGATTTCGGAAACGGGAAGGCTGTCGCCTTTTTGTGCGAGCATAGGTTCGACAAAAGCCTTGTAGTAAGGATCGTCGGTGACGGGTTTGACTTCCGCGCCGGTGGTTGCGTCTTTCCAGCTTTCGGGATATTTAACCTCGACAAGTCCGGAGACCGCGTCGTCGATTGCCGCAAAGTTCATGTTTACGACCGCTTCGCCTTTCTTGCTGAAAGACTTGACGACGAATTCTTTCATATGTTTGTTGGCTTCTTCATAGGGCATTACGCCTGCAAGATAGAAGAACGCCGACTGCATCGTGGTGCTGATACGGTTGCCGAGACCGATTTTGGTGACGATGTCGATTGCGTCGATGGTATAGAACTTAATGTGTTTTCTTGCGATGGTGCGCTTCATTTCGGCGGGGAGCATAGCGTCCATTTCTTCGGGCTTCCAGATGCTGTTCAGAAGGAAGGTGCCGCCGTCTTTAAGGTCGCTGACCATATCGTACTTCGTGACGTAGGAAGGATTGTGGCAAGCCACGAAATCCGCCGTGTCGATAAGATAGGACGATTTGATGGGAGTGTCGCCGAAACGCAGGTGCGATACCGTCAGACCGCCCGACTTCTTGCTGTCGTATGCGAAGTATGCCTGAGCGTATTTTTCGGTGTAGTTACCGATAATCTTGATGCTGTTTTTGTTGCTGCCGACCGTGCCGTCGGAGCCGAGTCCGTAGAACTTGCAACGGATTGCGTCCTTCGGGGAAGCATCGATTTTTTCAACGACGTTCAACGAAGAATGAGTCACGTCGTCGTTGATACCGACCGTGAAGTGGTTTTTGTTTTCGCCGCCCATGTTTTCATAGATGGCGTTGATCATCGAAGGATTGAATTCCTTGCTGCCCAAGCCGTAACGGCCGCCGAGAACTTTCACGCCGGTAACGCCTTGTTCCGCAAGTGCCGCGACGACGTCGAGGTACAAAGGCTCGCCAAGGCTGCCGCTTTCTTTCGTCCTGTCCATGACGGAGATGTATTTGCAGGTTTTGGGAAGTGCCGCAACGAGTTTGTCCGCGCGGAACGGGCGGTAAAGACGAACTTTGATAAGACCGACTTTTTGTCCTTTCGCGTTAAGGTAATCGACGGTTTCTTCGGCTGCTTCCGCGCCGCTGCCCATAATGACGATGACCTTTTCGGCGTCTTTTGCGCCGTAGTAATCGAACAGATTGTATTTACGGCCGGTGATACCCTCGACCTTTTTCATCATTTCTTCCACGATTTCGGGAACGGCGTCGTAGTATTTGTTGCCGGCTTCGCGTCCCTGGAAGTAAATATCGGGGTTCTGAGCGGTGCCGTTAAGTTGCGGATGCTCGGGGTTCAGAGCGCGTTTTTTGAACTTTTCGATATCCTTCATATCGACGATTTTCTTGATGTCTTCGTAGTCGATCATTTCGATTTTCGAAACTTCGTGCGAGGTGCGGAAGCCGTCGAAGAAGTGAAGGAAAGGTACGCTTGCGCGAAGGGTTGAAAGGTGTGCGACGAGAGCCAGATCCATGACTTCCTGAACGCTGCAACTTGCAAGCATTGCAAAGCCCGTCTGACGGCACGCCATAACGTCGCTGTGGTCGCCGAAAATGTTAAGCGCGTGATAAGCAAGCGCACGTGCGCTTACGTGGAAAACCGAGGGCAATAATTCGCCGGCGATTTTGTACATATTGGGAATCATCAACAGTAAGCCCTGGCTTGCCGTGAAAGTGGTGGTCAGCGCGCCAGCCGAAAGACTGCCGTGTACGGCGCCCGCTGCGCCCGCTTCGGATTGCATCTCGGCGATGCGAACCTTCTGACCGAAAATGTTTTTTCTGCCCGCAGTTGCCCACTCGTCGGCGTTTTCTGCCATAGGCGAGGACGGCGTGATGGGGTAGATTGCGGCAACTTCGCTTAAAGCGTAAGCGATATGAGCGGCCGCGGTGTTACCGTCAATGGTCATTTTTGTACTCATTTGAACCTCCGTTTGTTTATAACGTATAAATTTTACGATATATAGATAAATAAATTAATTATGCAAGCGTAATTATAAAATTTCGCTCTTAAATTGTCAACCTTATTCGTTACACAAACCATTGTATTTATACAATATTTTTTATTGCCGTCAATATCTTTGCCAAAATCGCCGCGTTATGCTACAATATTTTCGATTGAGGTTTTATGGAAATCATTAAGGTCGAAAACGTAAACTATCGCTATAAGTCGTACGATTCGAAGCCCGTTGACGCTTTGAAAAACGTCTCCTTTTCGGTAAGCGAAGGGGAGTTTTTGGCATTGGTCGGCGCAAACGGCAGCGGAAAATCCACGCTTGCGAAGCATCTTAACGGGCTTCTTCTGCCGCGTTCGGGCAATGTTTTCGTTTTCGGTCATAACACGAAAGACGACAAAGATATTTACGAAATCAGGAAAAACGTCGGCGTCGTGTTTCAGAATCCCGACAACCAGATGGTGGCGAGCATCGTTGAAGACGACGTGGCTTTCGGTCCCGAAAACCTGGGCGTCCCACGTGAAGAAATCGGCCGTCGCATCACCGACGCGCTGACCGCCGTAAACATGCTGGAATATCGCCGCGCGACGCCGCACAATATGAGCGGCGGACAAAAACAGCGTATCGCGATTGCGGGGATTCTTGCAATGAAACCGCGCGTTATCGTGCTTGACGAATCCACGTCGATGCTGGATCCCGCAGGTCGCCGCGACGTCATGAACGTCGTGAAAAAACTCAATAAGGAAGAAGGAATTACCGTCGTGCATATCACCCATCACATGGACGAAATCGTGGACTGCGACAGGGTAATCGTCATGAAAGACGGCAGCAAAGTTTTTGAAGATTCGCCAAAAGAACTGTTTAAGCAGGATGTTTCGCAATATAAACTCACTCTTCCGTTGATAAACCAAATTTACGTCAAATTGAAAGAAAGGGGGGCTGTCGGAGAAGCCGACGTGTTGCACGCGGCTGATCTGATTGACGCGATATGTCGATAGTAATTGAAAATCTGTCATACGTATATTCCCCCAAAACCCCGTTCGAGCATAAGGCGCTTGACAATATTTCGCTCACGGTCGAAGACGGCGATTTTTTGGGAATCATCGGCGCGACGGGCAGCGGAAAATCCACTTTCATTCAGCATCTTAACGGGCTTATAAAACTCACGTCGGGCAAAATTACCGTCGACGGGATCGAGTTGCACAACAAGCCCGATTTGAAAAAACTCCGCGCGGAAGTCGGCATGGTTTTCCAGTATCCCGAATATCAGCTTTTTGACGAAACGGTGGAAAAAGACGTGTCGTTCGGCCCGAAAAATCTGGGGCTCAAAAAGGACGAAATCGCGGAAAGGGTGAAAGAAGCCGTCGAAACGGTGGGGCTCGATTACGAACAATTCAAAGAACGCTCGCCGTTTGAACTGTCGGGCGGACAAAAACGCCGCGTCGCAATCGCCGGCGTTATCGCAATGCGCCCGCAAATTCTCGTTCTGGACGAGCCTACGGCAGGGCTCGATCCCGTCGGCCGCATCGAAATGTTCGACCTTATCGCGAAATTGAAAGAAACCACCGTAAAAACCATAATAATGGTGTCGCACAATATGGACGAAATAAGTGAGGTCGCAAACAAAATCGCCGTGCTCGAACACGGAAAATTGCGTTTTCACGGCACGCCGAAAGAACTTTTCAAACACGCGGAAGAACTTGAAGAAATCGGGCTGGATATTCCGACCGCGATAAAACTCAAAAACGAGCTGAAAGCGCGCGGCGTCGAACTTTCGGACGACATCGTTACGGCAAACGACTTTGTGGAAGCCGTCGTAAAGTGGAGGGAGAAAAGATGAAAGATCTGACTTTCGGACAATATTATCCTTCCGATTCCGTCGTGCACCGCATGGACGCCCGCGTCAAAATTCTTCTGATGATTTTATACATCGCGGCGATTTTCTTTATTTCGAGTTACTTCGGATACGCCGTAACGCTCATATTTATTCTGGCGTTTTCGCTTGTTTCGAAAGTGCCGATCACGAAGATTCTGAAATCGGTGAAGCGTATTACGGTGATACTTGTAATCACCGCGCTGCTCAACCTGTTTTTCGTAAAGACGGGCAAAATCATCGCGCACTGGTGGATATTCACAATTACCGATTACGGACTTAATTATGCCATAATGATGGCTTTAAGGCTCACTTTTTTGGTTATCGGCACAACTTTCCTTACTCTTACGACAACTCCTACGGAACTTACGGACGGGCTTGAAAGCCTTATGACGCCGCTGAAATACGTCAAAATTCCCGTGCACGATATCGCCGTAATCATGTCGATTGCGTTAAGGTTCATCCCGACTCTTATGGAAGAAACGCAAAAGATTATGAACGCGCAGAAGGCAAGGGGCGCAACGTTCGACACGGGGCATTTGCATCAGCGCGCGAAGGCACTTTTGCCCGTGCTTATTCCGCTTTTCGTCAACGCGTTCAGACGTGCCGACGAGCTTGCGTTCGCGCTGGACGCAAGGTGTTACAACGCAACCGAAAACCGCACGAAATACAAGGTGCAGAAAATCAAGGGCTCGGATATCGTCGGCATACTTGTCGTCGGCGGATACCTTGCGCTGGTCATTGTCGACAAGTACGTTTTCGGGGGATTGTTCTGATGAAACGCTATAAAATCACCGTATCGTATCTCGGCACGAATTACTGCGGCTGGCAGACTCAGAAAAACGGAACGAGCGTTCAGAGCGTGCTGGAAAACGCGTTTTCAAAACTGTTCGGCGCAAAAACCGCCGTTACGGGCAGCGGCAGGACGGACGCCGGGGTGCATGCTCTCGGACAAGTCGCGCATTTCGATGCGGAAACGTCGATTCCTGCCGAAAAAATTCCTTTTGCGATAAACACTATGCTCCCGGAAGACGTCAGGGTTTTGAGTTGCGAGGAAGTATCTCCCGATTTTCACGCAAGGTTTCAGGCAAAAGAAAAGACGTACGTTTATAAACTTTATCTGTCGCCGCATCTCAATCCGCTGAAAAACGCCACGGCGGAAAATATATGCGTCCCCCTTGATTTTGCGGAAATGGAAAAAGCCGCGCGATTTATCGAAGGCACGCACGATTTCAGGTGTTTCGAGGCGTCGGGAAGTAGCGTAAAGGACACCGTAAGGACGGTTGAAAAAGTCGAAATAATAAAAAACGGCGAAGACGTCGAAATCAGAGTTACGGGCAACGGATTTTTGTACAATATGGTGCGGATTATCGCAGGTACGCTCGTTGACGTCGGCAAAGGAAAAATCGCCGCAAACGACGTCGAAGACATAATAAAATCCGGCGACAGGGTGCGAGCGGGCAAAACTCTTCCCGCAAAAGGGCTCACGCTTTATTCGGTGAAATACAAATAATTTCGGCCGGAAAACGTTAAATTTGCCGAAAAAACAATCTTTTGACGTCGAAAATGACGTTTTATGCTTGACAACAATTTTTTTCTTGGATATTATATATAAGTCAAATTTAGGATTGTACATTGGTTATAAAGTTAGCCCCTTGTAATTATTGTACGCCCAAAACGCTTACATTTTAATTGTTAGGAGGTCTTTACCATTATGAAAACTTATATGGCAAAGCCCGCGGAAGTCGAAAGAAAGTGGTATGTGGTCGACGCTACCGATATGGTTCTCGGTCGTCTTGCAAGTCAGGTCGCGATGGTTCTTCGCGGTAAAAATAAACCCACGTTCACTCCCAACGTCGATACGGGCGATTACGTCATTATCATCAATGCCGATAAGGTTCGCCTCACCGGTAAAAAACTTGAAAAGAAATACTACCGTTATCATACGGGTTACATCGGCGGTCTCAAAGAAGTTCAATACAAGAAACTTATGGCCGAAAAACCCGAATTCGTCGTATACAAAGCCGTCAAGGGTATGCTTCCCAAAAACGCTATCGGCCGTACGATGATTAAAAAACTCCACGTGTATGCCGGCAACGAGCATAATCATCAGGCACAACAGCCCGTTGAGTTGAAGTTCTAATGAGGTGTAATTATGGCAACTAAAAAAACCGCAAAGAAAAAAGTTCAATATTGGGGCACCGGCCGTCGTAAAAAGGCCATCGCCCGCGTTCGTCTTATCCCCGGCGGAGAAGGCGCAATCGTAATCAATAAACGCGATATTACCGAATACTTCCCGCAGGACACGATGAAACTTATCGTCCGTCAACCCCTTGTTCTCACGAACACGCTTGACAAATACGACGTTTTCGTAAACGTGTGCGGCGGCGGCTATACCGGTCAGGCAGGCGCAATTCGTCACGGCATCGCCCGCGCTCTTATCGTTGCAGAACCCGAACTTCGCAGCGCGCTTAAAAAGGAAGGTTACCTTACCCGTGATCCGCGTGCGAAAGAACGTAAGAAATACGGCCTTAAAAAAGCAAGAAAGGCTCCGCAGTTCAGCAAACGTTAAGTTTCGTTTCAAAATCGAAACCCGTCTTCGGACGGGTTTTTTGTTTGGAAAATCCGCGCTTCTTTTTTGCGGAATTTTGCGACAACGGTTGAAAGGCGCCGTGCGATGTGGTAAAATATCCCTATGAGAAAAACTGCGCTTGTGACGGGTATGCATACGAGCCTTGCGTATCTCGTCGCCGAAAAACTTATAAAAGACGGAAATATGCGCGTGATTGCGCCCGTACGCGTGCGTGAAAGCGACCGCGTCGACGCACTTATCCGAAATTACGGCGAAAACGTCATTGTCAGCGATTTCTCGCCGCTTGATTTTCAGGAAGCGAAGGAACTTGTCGCGGCAGCCGATTATATATTGAACCTTGATTTTGTCGGCATGCCCGAAAGCGAGCATTTTCCCGATTTTGCGGAAAAGGTCAATTATTTTTATACGAAAAACCTTGTCGACGCCGTTATCGAAACGGGCTCGGACGCAAAGATTATCGAGCTGTCGACAACGGGCATATACGGCGGAAGAACGATGAAACGGCCGTACGCGGCGGTCGGACACCCCGCAATGCCGGCGTATTACGACCTTGCGAGCGTGTCGAAACTTCGCGGCGAAAGATACCTTGTCGAAAGCGGAATAAAAGGTTTTTACGTTCTCCGTACCGCCCCCGTCGCAGACGAAACTTTTGTAAAACGAATGCTTGACGGCGCGATGATTTTCAAAAATCCGCTTGACGCGCCCGCAGAGTTTATCACGGCGGAAGAACTGTCGGAAGTGATATTCAGGCTTGTCGTAAGCATTGACGAAAACGAAAAGAAAGTGAAAGAAAACGCGATTTACGACGTCGGCTGCGGCGAGCGCGAAATATATCGCGATTTCGTCGTGAATATTGCGGGAAAACTTAAACTCAACGTCGACAAAATTGCCGAGCCGAGATGGTTTGTAAAACGGTGCGGATTCGGCGCGTGGATAAAGGACGGAAGAGTTTTGCAAGACGCATTCGGCATTGAAAAAGTCAGCGTCGAAAAATATATCACCGAAAACTTGGTAAAAAACTCAAATCGCGTATTCGGCACTTTATCACCACTTATCAAAAAGTTTATCGTGTCAAAACTGTCGATTATGACAAATTCGCCGTACTATTGGCAGGAAAACGGAATGAACGACAGGGTTAACGTTTTTTACGGCGGATACGACAAAATAAGGGAACTTCCATTGAAAATTTCGGACGTTTCGATAACCCAAACGGAAGGCGGCGATCCGCCCGGATTTTACGAGAGCGAAAACTCGCCGTATCTTACCGAAAACGACCTGAAAACTTATGCGGCGGCGCGCGGCGGAAAATGCTTTGACGTGAGTACCCGCGGCGTGGATTTCAAACGCAAAACGCTGTGGGAATGTGCAAACGGTCATACCTTCAAAATGACGCCGTACGGCGTGCTTTGCGGCGGATACTGGTGCGGCGAATGTATGACGCCCGCCCCGTGGAAGTATTTTGAAAGCGTGAAAAAATCCGATTATCACAATTTCTTTTATAAGGAAGAGTTTTTGCCGTACGAAGAATACGTCATATCCGCAAACGATTATCACGACGTAATGCGCGAAGACTCCGCCGAAAAAAACCTGAAACCCGACAAAATCAAAAAATTCAAAAAAGGCTGAAATGGAAAATATCTTATTCGTTTATGAAAATCAACTGCCCGATAACTTTTCGGAAAACGTCGAAAAAGCGGGAATAACGCCGAAAGTCTCAACGCTTGGCGACGAACTTAATTGCGACAAAATCGACGCCGTCGCGTATTTCGGCGAAAACAAGGATAATCTGAAAACCGTTGTCGAAAAAGCCGTCGAAAGCGGCGTGAAACGCGCGGTTTACGTTGCGAGCGCGATTTGTTACTTCAATAGGCGCAATCCCGGTCAAAATCTTGAAAAACATCCGTTTGTGAAAAATCAGACCGATTGCGAAAACGCAATCCTTGCTTTTTCGGACAAAATATCGGTGTCGGTTGCGGAAATTCCTTTGGCGTATCCGCTTCCGAAAGAAATATTTACAATCGGCGGCGTACCTGCGCTGAAATTTCGGAATTTTTATCTGACTTTTGACGGGGGATATCCCGAAATCGGCGACGAAAGCGCGGCTGAGAGCGTTTTAAGCGTGATATTAAACGGCAAAAACGGCGTGATATATCCGCTTTGCGACAAAAACGCGAAGTTCAAGGCGATGCTGAACGAAAAGTATCCCGACGTAAAGGTTTACGAATTTCCCGAAGAATTGTGGTGGGTGCTTGCGTTAAGGGCAAAATCGTCGCTCAAAAAGGCGGGGTTGTCCGCAAAGACCGACATAAAGACGCTTTACAAAAAAGACCTGTACGAAAACTACTTTTTCGACGATACGGAAGTAAGAAAAGCACTCGGCTACAAATAAGAGTTTGATTGCCGAAAAATTGAAAAATGCCCGAAAAGTGTCACGTTGACACGGATCGGGCTTGTTTTTGCCGTAAAATGTGTCAACAGGACAGATGAATTGACACGGTGCACACTTCACTTATGATCAAGCATTGTCGCTTCGACGATTGTTTGGTCAAAAGCGCAGTTTATGGCGCGTGGCAATCTCTCGGAAGGGCTACCTTGTGAAAGAATGGTGATTACCAAACGATTGCAATGACATAAAGTGCGTTGCACGGAATTGCATAAAATGCGTACGGAATTTTTTGTTTTTGTCGGGTTTTGCGACGAAATTTGGCGTTTTTTACAACTGTCGAAAATTATTTTGGTTTCGTTTGCGGTTTTTAACGCTCGGAAAACACAACATATTGTGGTCGGAAAAATTTTGGAAGATTTTCGGTATTTTTCGTAGAAAAAAGTAACAACATTGTATTGACGGCGGGCATTTTTTCTTGTAGAATATAATTATCTATATATGTGAAATTGTGCAGGCCACGTTTCACGCACGCATATGTATGCGCATAAGGAGGCTATTATGAAACGCAACTCGATTTACAAGAAAGCGTTAGTGCTTGCGGCGGTGCTCGCCCTTGCGCTGATTCTTCTCGTAGGTTGTGGGCAAACGACGAGCGGGGATTCCAACCTCAATCAGTTCGTTAAGCCCGACACCGGTTCGCAACAGCAGACCGAAACGGTAAAGACGGCATTGTCAGGCGACGCTGCCAGACAACTGTTGCTGACCTCGATCATCAACGCAAAGACGATCGAACCGAACTCAAGGTACATAACGTTCTCGTTCGCACCGTACGTTTACGTCGAAAAGGAAGGCAAGACGGATAAATACACCGTAAAAGTCAAAGGTTCCATCGACACTCTCGGCGGACGCGAAGACAAACAATACCCCGTCAACGAAAGCGTAATGACCTTTGAAGTGCTGAAAGAAAGCGCCGACCTTACGACGGTTGTCCTTGGCATTTACGCAAAGGGCGGCGATATGTATATCGACTTCAACGACTATGCAACGGGCAAGGCGGTGCATCGTTACTACGTGTCCGATTCGGATATCGCATACGTAGTGGGGCTTTTCAAGGATATTCTCAACCAACTGAAAATCGAAGAAGTGTTGACGGATTACGACCTTGGCAGCCTTATTAACGACGCAAGCGTTAAAAGTCTTATTTCCACCATTCTCGGCACGAAAAACGACGATAAACTCACGCTGTTCAATATCATGCTTTCCCTTATTTCCGAAAGCGGCAGTTACTCCGTAACGAACGCCGACGGTTCGGTCGATCTCGTGATGCCCACGAAACTCAACGCGATTTTCACGAATAAGACCTTGCTTGAACAAGTCGGCAACGTCGTCAACGGCTTGCTGGGCAAACAATCCGACATTATCAAAGGCGTCGTCAACTTCCTTGTCGGCGATATTTTGTCGGGCAAAAAGACGCTGAACACGGCGTTTGTCGCGAATGTCAGCAACAACCGTTTCCAGAAACTTGCATTGAACGTCGTCAGCACGAAAGGCGGCGTCGACAAGACGATGGAACTTGGCGTAGGCGGACTTTCCAAATCGGCGGACTTCGCAAACGAAGTCAAAAATTCCATGCCCGAACTTGTCAAAGCGGACAGGAAGAATTACAGCTTCACGACGCTCAGTGCCGATCTTAACGTAAATCTCGACATTGCAGAACAAAAGTACAGCATCGAAAACATCGACGGCGCCGTTGGCGGCGCGATTGCCAAAGCCCTTGAAGGCATTACCGGCACGGAAATTTATAAAAAATCCGATGCTATCAGAATCGATGAACCGCTCAAAATCAGCCTCCACCTCAAATTGCGTGCGGAAATCAACCTTAAAGATAACAAGAAAACCCGTGCAGTCATCGAACTGAACGGAAAAGATAAGAAAGGCAACGACAGGACCTATCTCGGTCTTTACTACATCGGCGCGGACAATGCGCTTTATGCCGATATGTCCGGACTCGGCGGCGGCAAAGCGATGATCCCCGATATCAATCTTAATCAGATTCTGAAAGACCTTATCGCGGCGAAAATCCCCGAAATCCCCAGCATAATGGAAATTATCGGCGGCAAAGGTTCGGGCGCGGCGTCGGGCGACGTCATTAACGCAGGGCTTATCGAAGCGGTTCAAACCGCAATGGATAACGGCGAACTTGTCGTGACGCACTACGGTCTTGCGGCGGGCGACGACGATTCGGCTGCTGTCGAAGAAACGGCAAGCCTTGACATTATGGCGCTTATCGGTTGCTTGAATATCGTCAAAGGCGACTCGACTCCGCTCACGGTGGAAAGCATTTCCGCAAGCCTTACGAAAGACGTAATCGCAGGTCTTATGGGCACACTCGGAATGAAACTTCCCATTGACCAACTTGACCTTAAAATTTACCAAACCCGTGAAGATTACGAAGCGGGCGAAGAAGGCTGGAAAATCGACGTCGCCGTCAATATGGCGACCGAAGAACGCGGACAAATTCTCGGCGCGAACGTCGGTTTGTTCCTTAACTACGGCAACCCCGATCCTTCGCTTGACGGATATCTCGAAGGAAAGGAATTCAAGAGCGCCAAACAAGGTGGCGAATACATCAACGCAGGCTCGTTAACCTACAAAGACGGCGAATTCGACTTTGACCTGTGGGTAAGTATCGGGCTGGAACTCGAACTTGAATTCAACATCAGAGAAAACAGCGTACTTGATCTTTCCGCACTCGGAAAGCTTTTGTACAATCTTGCGTTGAAAGTGCAGTCTCCCGACGGCGTCAATGCGAAATTCAACCTTAAAATCAACGCCAACGCCAACGTAATGGCACTTGTAAACGCGATTAAGAACGGCGCGGACGTTGCAAAGATCCTCGGCGCAGTCGACGCGCGCATCGACATTACGACGGGCGAAGGACAAAACGCAAAAACAGCCGTATTGCTGCTTGAAGACGGCATGCTTTATCTCAACAGCAGCGACGTCGATTTCAGAAAATATAAAATCAATATTTTGGAAGCCCTTGGCGGAAACTTCAAACTTTTCGGCAAAGACGTTTCGGGCACCGGCAGCGCACTCGCATCGGGCGAAGGCGATACAACCGAAGGTGAAGGCGGCGACGCTCCCGCAACCGAAGAAAAGGCGAAGTTCGATATCGTAGGATTGCTTCTTGCAAACATCAACTGCATTTCCGTAAACCGCGACAGACTGGAAGTTGCGATTGCGGATACGCTTATCACCGCGCTTCTTAACGGTCTGGGCGTCGATACGGAAATCGTGAAAGAGCTTAATTTCTCAAACAGCGGCACCGCGATTTCTCTGGAATACGACGGACTTAACCTGTCGAAACTCTGGCTGAAAGCAAACGTAGGCATTCAGCAGGGCGACAATGCGGCGCTCGGTCTCGGACTCGGTCTCGGACACATCGTGCTTACGGTCGGTCAGCGCAACCTTGCCGCACTTGGCGAACGTAATATTCTGGAAGACGAATATCAGGATCTTCTGAACGGCGGCAACGTATATCTCGGACTCGGCGCGGAAATCGACGTCGCGCTTGACGACGAAACTTACGTTCTTGAAGATTTGTTGGGCGCGCTTGTCGCGAACTTCGCGCTTGGCACGACAATCGACATCAAGGACGAAATCAAGGGCGGTCTGACCTTCAACATCGTTGCGGATATCGACATTTCCAGCAAGCCCGACCAGAATGACTCCCGTATTCTCATCGAAATCAGGAAAAAATCGAACGGTAAAGTCTTCCTTGGTCTTTACTATGACCAGAAAACCACGACGCTGTATCTCAAAACGGACGACGGCACGATTATTCAGCCCGTCGCGTTGAAATTCGACCTTATCGGGCTCCTTGAAGGGCTTATCAACAAGGGCGACGGTACGGCGTCTGCGGACATCGACTTGTCCGAACTCAACCCCGTAATTCTCCTTGGCAACAAAGGCTTGCAGATTCAGGTAATGACGGGCGTTATGAAACTCCTTGTCGGCGTGCTTGTCGGCGATATGAACGATTATATCGAATACAATGCGGGCGCAACGAGCTATAAATACTACGCTTACGACGCGAACACCGATTATACGATTTTGCAAAACGCATATCCTTTGGCAAATCCCGTCGGACAAAAAGACCTGTATCAGAGAAACGTCGATAAATACGTTTACGAGAACGGCGAATTCACGCTTAATAACGATTACGTCGGTAACGACTTCTTCGTAAAAGCGAAAGAAGGCAGTTTCTTCTACGTATTGAAAGACAATGCTACGGGTATTGACGAAAAATACTTTGAAAAGAACGCCGACGGAACTTTGAAAGAGTTTGCAAACTCCGGCAGAAAGTTCACGCTCATCGACGCTACTAATAAGGATATATACGCGAGCGCGCCTAAGTACTATCAATCCGAATTCAAACGTGCGGACACTCTCATGTTCGATATGGATAAGGACGTGATGGAATTTACGAAAGGCTTTATCCCCGCGTACAACAAGACAAGCGGTCTTACCACCTACGTCAAAGTGGACGCTTCCAAACAGGAAGTCGCTCTTTACGAAGTCTTCACGCAAGGCTACACGATGAAGCAAGTCTTTGACGAAAACGGCAAACCCACGAGCGACACCAAGAGAATGGAACTTAAACTGCCCGAACTCGGCGCATCCATCGTCATCGGTCAGATCGAAGACGGCGACGTGTCCGTGGTCGCAGGCGGCACAAAATTCAGCGGTATCGGCATCGGTATCTTCATCATGAGAAACGGTCAGTCCGATCCTCACGGCGTCCATTACGTAAAGATCGCGGCAGACGAAACCTACACCGGCAAGAGATACAATCTTGTCGACGGCACGTATCAGGAAGCGGCAGACGGCGAATATAAGCAGGTTGCAAACACCGCCGCAAACGTCGCAATCAAACTCGGCAACATTCAACTTTCCGAAAAAACGTTCAAGGAAAACTACGGAGTAACCTTTGAACAGTTCATCGACGGTCTGAAAAACGAAAATCTCCCCCAAGCGGACGCAACGAATATTGCGGACCTTACCGTATACGTCAACGTGGAAGCGGGCATCGAAATCGGCGCAATCAAGACGGCGGCGGGCGGCGACACCTGGGCGATCGGCGGCTTGCTTTCGGGCATTGTCGGCGGCAGCGATAAAGATCCCAGCGCGCTTGCAAACTTCCTGAAATCGTTGCTCATTAAGTTTAACGTTCAGAACGAATTCAAAGACGTAATCGGTCTCAGAATCGCCGGCAACGTGAACCTTGGCGCGCTTTTAAGCGGCAACACAAAAGACACGATGCAAATCGTCAAGGCGCTTTTGATGAATAGCGACCTTGCGGTTGAACTCACCGACGGCTATCCGTGGGAAGCGAAGAAGACGGTTGTCGGACTTTACGTCACGGAAGGCACGATTTACATCAACATCAACGGCGAAAAGACCATCAAAGACACCAAACTCAAAATCGGCGTAGATAAAGTCCTGGGTATGGTGGGCGGCGCGTCCACGGGCGCACTTGCATCGGCGGATCTCGGCGTTGAAGGCATACTTTCAATCGTCAACAACATCGTCAAAGAAATCAGCATTTACAGAAACGACGAAGCGTCGGGCATGACGATTTCTCTCAGCAAGAACATGCTGGGCGCAATTCTGAAACTCGTTGCGGACATCGACGGCGTTGACCTGAAACTCAACGAAAAGAACAGCTTTATCGAACTTAATACGAAAGTTACAGATAAAAAACCGTACCTTCTGAAACTCAGCGTCGGTATCGACCCCTTGGTACTCGGCATTGCTCTTGGCGGATTGAAGATCGGTCTTGCCAAAAACAACGACGTACTCAAAAACCTTAATAAAGCCGAATACAAAGGACTTTCCGAAATCGAAACCATGGCGCTTGACGTCGAAATCGGCGTTGACCTTGGTCTGAAACAGGGCGAATTCCCCATCGGCAAACTTGTTTCCGGCATTTTGCAGGCAACGGGCACCGACCTTGAATTCCCGCTCAATCTCGATATTCAGAGCGAACTTGACCTTGACCTTCGCGTAAGGCTCGCGGGGAACCTTAACCTGAAAGATTTCGGTAAATCCGACATTATGTTGCAGGTGAGAAACGCAGCCCTCGGCAAAGAAAAGACCATAATCGGCTTGTACTTCACAACCGAAAAAGACGCAACGGGGAAAGAAATTCCTTGCCTGTACGTCGAAACGCAATTCCTGAGCCAAAGCGCACCCGTAAGAAGCAAGGTTGAAAACTTTGACCTGCTCGGCAGTCTGCTCGGCAAGACGGTCAGCGGCGTTGTGGAATACCTTGGCGGAAAAGTCGAAGGCACAGGCACGGCTCTTGCGTCCGACGACGGAAGCACGCCAAACGAGGCGGAAATCCTTCTGGAACTCGCGTCAAAGAGCATTCAGGTGAAAATCGCGGAAGAAACCGTGAAAGGACTGCTTGAAGCGCTTGTCGGCGACAAGGTCGGCGACGACATTATTGAAATCATCAACGGTCTGGGACTCTCCGCAGAAGTCGCGGTGAACCTGAAAGACGCAGACAAACCTTTGCTTTCGGTCGTTGCGACGTGCTCGTATCTTGACCTTGGTATTCTTGTCAACAAGGTAAATCTCAGTACCCAAAAACAAGATATCTTCGGCACGACCATTAAGGACAACACCTGGACAAAGACAGAAGACGCAAAGAAGAGTGCGCTCGGCGTACAATTCGGCGTCGAATTGAATTACGACATCTCAAACGGCAAGCATAGTCTTGATGCAATCCTTGGCAACGTCGCGTCGGCAGCGGCTTTCGAAAAAGACGCAACAATGGCAACCGTCGGCAGTATTTTGAAAGCGTTGACGGCTGACGCGATTATCAAAAACACGCACGGTTCAATCGGTATCGACGTCGTACTTAACGTCAAATCCGAAAAAATGACGAAGTATCTTGTGCCCGCAGGTCAGGCTCTTTACGAGCTCATAATGGGCAAAATCGGCGCGGAATACACTGCCGGCAAGGAAAAATACGATCCGATCGAACTCCTTAATATGGTTGAAGCGTTGATCAAGATCAACCTTAACGGTAACCCCGTTTTCGTGAGCTTGAAGGACGGCTACGTTTACGTTTCGCTTTCTGCGGTCGGCGGCGACAACTTCAAAGCGTCGCTTAAAAACATTATCGACCAGATCAAAAAGACGTCGGGCAGCGGTTCAAGCGCGCTTGCGACGGGCGAAGGCGACGGCGAAGACAAAAAGGATGACAAGAAAACCGATTACGTGCTTGTCAACAAGATTTTGCAAAATCTGCTTTCAAGCGCAAGCATCAGCGACACAGGACTTGACCTTGCTCTTGCTCCCGAACTGATGAACGTATTGCTTGAAAACGTTGTCGCGAAACTTCTCGGCGACACGTTCGGGTTCAGCGACGACGTGAAAGCAATGTTCACGCTCAGCAGCCCCTATGCAAAACTTTCGGACGGCAAAACCTCGGTCGACGACGTCCTTTACACTGAAAAAGTCGAAGAACGTTTCGTCCGTTACAATGCGGCGTTCGAGTCGCAACAGGGCAGCGAACAATACTTCTTCGACGCGAAAACAAACGTTTACAGGACGCTTTATAAACAGTCTCCCGACGGCACGAACGTATTCGTTCTTTACACCGGCGGAGAAGTCCAGACGTTGTATTATCTCTCCGACGCGGGCGAATACGTCGCGCTTACTGCAGAACAGGCAGCGGCAGCCAGATTCGTGAAGTACACCCACACGAGTTATCTTGCGGTGTACGATTCCGCCGACAAAGCGACGAGAAACGTCGTGAAAGCGGCAGATTTCGTCGCGGGCACGACAAAGGTTTACGACGCGAACGGCAATGCTGTCGCGGAAGATAAACTTTTCGTCAAAGTCAAACACAGCGGCATCGGCTGGACGAAAGAAAACGGCATAAGCATCGACCTTGTGTTCGACAACCCGAATACGACCAAAACCCCCGATTTCAGCATCGGTCTGGGACTTGACGCAACCCTCATTATGCAGGGCGAAGCGATTGAAGTTATCCCGTACTTTGTGAAGAAAGCGGGCGCGAAACCCCTTGACAATCAGGAAGTCAAAGGCTACTTCAAGGAAGGCACGGCTCTTGTCGAAATTCCCGCCTCGGAAGTTTACACCGGCACGAGATACGACAAAGACGGAAACGTTGACGAAAACGGCAAGTTCAGAAAAGAACTTAAAGAAGGAACGGAAACCGATCACGACCTTGTCCTTATCGGCAATACATTCCCGGAAGTATCCGAAACCGTCGGCGATGAAAAGATTTATCTCTCGATGGAACTCGGGCTGACTCTTTCCGGAACGAAAGGCACAAACGACAGTATTCTTGACTTTGTCGCAGACATTATCGACGTCTCCAACCGCACCAGCACGACGATGAAATACGTCGAGTTTGCAGAAGGCGAAGATAAGACAACATACGAAGGTCAAAGATATTCCAAAACCGGCGCAATGGCTTACGCACAGGATGTAAACGGCACGTTCAAGCGTGGCGCGTACTACCTTGCGGAAAAAGACTACGTCGGCACGAGATTCACGAAAAATATCGACGAAAAAGGAATCATTAATTTCATTGTTGACGCAAACGGCTTGTATAAGTTCGTTGACAGTGATTCGGCAAAGACTTACTTCCCGATCCTTACGGAAGAAGCCGAAACCTATCCTGCCGACAAGAAGTACAGAGAAGACGGAAATGGCTTTGTGACCGACGCTAACGGCGATTTCAAGGCGGGCGAATACTCCGTAACCGACAGAACGAAAGGCGGTGCAAAATTCCGTCTTAACGCAAAATCGGGCAAATACTTCGTCTATGAAGCCACCGGCATAACCCTTTATAAACAAGGCAACTACTATGAAATCGACAAAGACGAACTTGCAACGTTCAAGGGCGTCAGATTCGACTTTGACAGCGTAAAAAAAGTCGCAACCGTCAACGCTACCGGCAAATATCAATTCGTCGCGGAAGAAGGCGCGTATTATCCCGTGCTTGAAAACGACGGATACACCGGCAAACTGTATCGTGTGTCCGAGGCGTCAACCACTGATAATACGATTTATATCGAAGACGTGATTTACAAATTCACCCCCGCGTTCACCGGCAAAGACCTGAGAGACCTTAACAAACTTGCGAAACTCCTTGTCAGCATCGGCGAATTCGAGGCGGAAGCGCGCGTAAAAGTTACGGTCGGCGCAAACGTTGCGGAACTTGTAAAGGCGTTGTCCAATACCGCAAACATCGACATTGCGGAACTTTTGAAACACGTCGAACTCGCAATCGAGTCGCTTGATTCCAAAGGAACCGTCAAAGGCGGTATCTATCTGTATAACAGTACGTTATATATTAAATATATCAATACAAGTCGCGGTATCTTCTCGATGCCCGTGTCCGAACTCTTCGGCGCAATCGGGTCTGCAAGTGCGGATGAACGCATGCCTTACGAAGCGGCAATGCTGCAACTGTGGGTTGGCGAATTCATCAAACTCAACGGCGTGTACACGACGGGTATCGCGGTTCAGGCAACGACAAGCCTTGTCGAAACGCTGCTTGAAACCTTGCTCGGCTTTGACAAAGGCACGATAAGCCTTAAAGCGTTCGGCGCGGTCGGCGTGGAAGTCACCATCGTTACGGCGTCTCCCATCTTCCCCGAGAACGCGGACGGCGAAGTTTACGTAAAGAAAGCGTATGACTTTGCAGCGCTCACGGAAGGCGAAGTTTACGACGGCGAGAAGTACGTATTGCTTGCAAACGGCGAATACGGCGAAATCGCAAAGGGCAGCGAAGATAAATTCAGCGGACAGCAACTGTATAAACGCGTTGCAAAGGCGAAAGCAGACGTACATTACGTCAAACTTTCGGAAGCCGGCATTCTTTCGGATTGCGAAGGCTATGATTCGGCATACGCGGAAGCATTGACCACAAGATATACGAAGGTCATAAAAACTGACGGCACAGAAATTTTCGAAGAACTGAAATTCGGTTTCGACTTCAACTCGTTCGGTATCGGCATCGGGCTTAAAATCGGCCACGTCGGGTTCAACCTTAACATCGGCAAAATCGATATCGGATTGATTGACGGAACACAGTCCATCGTGCCCGACGATATTAAGAACGCGACAATCGCACAAGAAACGGTAATCGACCTGAGCATGGAAGTAAATCTCGGCTTGGAATTCATGGATAAAAACACCAATGCGACGACAGGATTCGACCTCGGTAAATTTGTCGATAAACTCGGCGTGCTTACGGGTGTGACGCTTGGCGAAAACTGGCTGAAACTCACGGTGCCCGAAGGCGGCGCGGAAGTCAGATTGTCGCTTCGCGTTGCGTTGGCGCTCAACCTTACGAACGTCGACCACTCGGTTGCCGCAATCGAAATCGTCGGTCAGATCTTTGAAGGCAACAAAAAGATAGGCGAAAAAACCCTTATCGGCGTTTACTACAAAGACGGCAACGTCCTGCTGAACCTTGCAGGACTCGGATTTGACAATATCCGCATTTCGGGGCTCAGACTCAGCGATTTGCTGGGCGGCTCGAACGGCGTCGAAATCCTTAAAAAACTGCTTGGCGGCAGTGGATCTTCGTCCGCGCTTGCGTCCGAAGTCAACTTCACGGTTGTAGGAAACGACGCATACGCTTCGCCGGCGGCTGCGGCTGCGCTTATCCTTGACAGCAACCGCATCGCGGTTGAAGTCGGCACACTGTTCATCCAAAAACTGTTGGGAATCGCGGCGCTCGGTCTTGACGAAAACACGCAAAAACTCCTGGGCGGACTTGACCTGAAAGCACTTGTCGAAGTCAACTTCGGCGAGAAATTCGTCGAAATTCCGGCGGGCGAGACGTTCAGCGGCACGAAGTACGCATACGATAACGAAACAAAGAAATATTATATCGACGAAAACGGCACGTTTAAGCGCGAAAGCAACATTTCGCTTAAACTCAACGCGGAAGCCGCAGAACTTCTGGGCATAAACGTTGCGGTCGAAAATATCAAGATCGGCAACACGGGCGTTGAAGAACGAGTCAAAGCAATCGATATCAACGACTACGTCGAATTCATCGAAATTCTCTTTGGAACGGAGAAAGATGAAAACGGCAACGAAATCGTCGACGCAAACGGTAAGCCCAAAAAGAAGATAGTCGGGTTCGAGCCGAAACTGGAAGCACTCACATTGTCGCTTGACCTTGACCTTGGCGCAATGTTCACCAACGGTATGGCGATGGGCAGATCCATTCTCGACAGCGAAGGCAAGACGGTTCTCACCAACGTATCGTCGGTCGGCGCAATCGGAAACGGCAACATGGGTATCCGCGCGTCGGTCAAACTTGAAATCGCCTTTGCGGCGCTTCTCAACAAACTGCAACAAGGCTTCGATTCGTCGGATATTTTCGCGGCGATCGAACAGGCATTGCCGCTCGTAAAAGCGCAAATCTCGATTTACGCACAATCCGACGGCGACGAACTTATCGGTATCTACGTCGCGGACGGCAACGTATATCTGATGCTTGACGGACTCGGAATGCCCAACATCAAAGTTACCGGCGAATTCCTTATGGATATCATCAGGACGGCAATGGGTTCGGGCACCGCGCTTTCGTCGGACGAAGCAACCGCATCTGTCGAAACAAGTCAGATTATCGGTATCGTACAAAAAATCGTCGAAGGTATCAGCGTTGGCGGAAAGGCTTTGAAAGTCGCGTTCCAGAACGACTACTTCGCACATCTTATCGACGCGGTATTGTCGATTGTTCTGAACAAAAACATTGACTACTACAACAAAGTAATGCCCAAAGAGCCGACCGATGTCGCATTCAGCGGACTTACGATAAACCTTGCCGGTATCGAAAACTCGTACGAACAAATTTACCGCAAGGACGGCAAGTACTATTTCGACGCAGGATGCACAAACCAATATTACGGCATGGTATTCTTCAAAAACACCGTAACAAATCATATCGAACTGTTCAGTGAGAAAGAATACGTCAAACAATTCGGCAAAGTTAACGAAACGACGAAGTTCTATCGAAGCACCAGAAACGGTCTTGTGGAACTCGATCTCGTCGCGTACTCGACGCACCTGAAACTTGCCGTCAATATGCCCAAAATCGGCGCGAAGAAAGACATTGTTTCTTCGCCGGAAGTCGCAGGCGTAGCCTTTACGGAGGCAGACGAAGTTACCGGCGTCGCGCTTGGTCTGAAAGGTCAGGTCAAGATTGACAAGCAACCGGGCATCGCTCTTGCAAACATTCTGAGCGGCGTTGTCGGCGACCTTGAAACCAAACTCGTCATCGAAGAAGATATCGACATTCGTTTCGCAATCGAAGCGGCGGTCGGCATCAAATACAGCCTGAAAGACAAGAACTTTGCGCTGAACGCGGTCGATCTCAGAATTTCCCTTACGAGAGTCGACAAGACGTTGGGCATCGTACCGCTTGCGGTTCTTACCTACGTCAGTTCGGAAGGCACGCTTTACGTTGACGTATCGCACTTCTTCCAGAAACAAAACGCGGGTAACAACAAGAACCTCGGTATGCTCAAAATCACGGGCGTAAACGTGCTTGACCTTATCAACGGACTTCTCACGGGCGAAGGCTCGGCGACTTCCGTTGCGCTCGGTTCGTCCGACGCGTGGGTTGAAGACGAGCAACAACCGTACACCTACGTATATTACGAGGCAAACGCCATTAACTCCGCTGCGCCTGCAAAGTTCGTGCACGTCGCACAGTTGAACGATAAAGACGAGCCGAGAATGGTTTACAGAAACTACACCGGCACTATCGTCGACTATAAGACGGAAAGCGGCGAAAAATTGTACGTACGCGATCGCACCAACAAGGTTACGGGCTACACGATGCTCAGCGCAGAGAACGCGGATAAGTTCAGCCACAAGGCGAAATACACGCACGAACAGGCGACGACTTATGCGAAACTTACCGACTTGTACGTAAAGGTCGGGGAAGATTACGTATTGGCGGCAGGCGATCTGGACGTAACCGAGACTGCACTTTACAAGAAAGTCGTTAAATACGTCAAGATTGCAACCGGCGAAACCGTTCCGGAAGCCGACAGATACGTACAAAACGAAAACGGCTCGTTCACACAGAGCGCAACCGGCGACCACAAAAAAGTCGAAACGTATGTGAAAGTCGCGGAAGGCAGCAAGTGGTATATCGAAGTATACAATTCGGAAACCTGCAAGTACGAATATAAAGTATACGACCCGACAAAGGAAAGCCACAACGCACCCAAACTTTATCACTACGACGAAACCGAGAAGAAGTACGTCGAAGGCGCAGGCGTAGGCGGCGCGAAGTCGTACGTCAAAGTGCCCGTTTACAGCATTTCGGCGGTCTGGGCTGATCTCAGAAACTACGGTATCGCCGACAACGTTGCGGGTTACGACGTGGCAAGCAACGCAAAAGTCAATATCACGGGCAAAGCGATGCTCGGTCTTATCGGCGGACTTATGGACAAAGCAGGTCTTGAAGACATTCTCGACGCATTGCTCGTAAGCGTCCATGCAACGAAAGATCCGTTCATCTTCGGCGCGGATATCGGCATCCTTGACGTTTACAACGATCACAAACTTGCGCTCAACGTAGGATTGAACATTTTCGGGTTCGACTTTGAAAAGAGAGAAGGCGCGGGCAACACCGACGGCAGCTATCTTGAATTCCTTGACGCCGAAAACACGATTTCGTTCAGACCCGCAAACGCGGATAATTATCGTCAATTTGCCGACGTCGACCTTAACCGTATTCTCTCCGCATCGGAAATCATGGACGTCCTTGTCGACAGCCTTGACTTCGGTAAGAGCGGAAAGATTTATCTGAACCTGTCGCTTGACGCGGATTCGTTCGCAAAAGACACCGGCGACAACTTCGTCCCGTGGGAAAAATACTTTGCGGCACTTCTCGGACTTAACCAAAACAGCGCAAGGGTATTGTATCAGGTGCTCTTCCCCGAATCCGAACTTGACGGAAATGGCAATTTCAGCATCGACATCGCGGCGGCAATCGACGTGAAGAAACTGCTTGGCGGACTTATCGCAGGCACAGGTCTGAACCTTGAAGGCACGGAAATCCGCATTACGATCAATTCCGATACGATGTTGTTCTCGGAAGATTCGCGCAAAGACGGCAGCAAGATCGTCATCACCGCAATCGGTGAGGCGGACGGCATTTTGTCGGTCTTTATCGACAACAGCGGATACCGCGGAAAGGGCAAACACGTCGCAAGACTTGACCTGAACGCAATCCTCGGAACGGCGACGTCCAGCGCGGCATATGCAAGCGCAAATGAGAATACGGGACTTGTCCCCGAAAATATCTTCGGCGTTCTGAACGCGCTCCTTGGCGAAGTACGTCTGGGCGGCGGCAAGATCTCGGTTGTCCTGAGAGAAAACTTCATCGGCGCACTTCTGAATACTTTGGTCGGCACGGATATAACGGAACAACAATCCCTTGTAAAGGGCGAAATCTATATCGACCTCAGAAACCTGGAAGTCGGCATCGAAATGATTCTCGGCGACGACAACTACGTTTCGGAAGGAGAACGCGACTTCTATATCGGACTCAGAATCGGCGGCATCAACCTGACTGCTCCCGACGGATTCGATATGACCGAATACACCTTCATCAAGAAGGCGGACCGCGCGAACTTCAAGAACATTAAACAACTGAAACTGGATATCAACTTTGAATCGGAATGGTATTACGAAGCGACCAACAAGACGGATGGCTTCGATATCAGTCCTGTCGTCGATATCCTTGAAACCATATTGAAGAAGAAACTCTTCCCCGACAGATTGTTGCAAGTCCTCGTAAAAGACGACAAGATCGACGCTGTTTACGCCACTGCGATAAGCGCGCACATCGACCTTGCGGACTTCAACAATATGAAACTTTCGGTTGAAATTTTCAAGTCGACCAGCGAAGAGCCCGTAAGAGAACTTAAACTTGGCGTGTACCTTGACGGACAAAGCGTTTACGTTGATTTGTCGGGTTGGGGACTTCCCAAGATTAAACTTGGCGGTCTGAACCTTGGCAACACCATCAACGACGCATTGTTGCCGCTGCTTGATCAGTACCTTGTCGGCGACGACAACAAACGCGGCGGCGAGACGGCTGCTCTTGCAAGCTCCTACGTCGGAGACTACGACAAGAACCATATCGAGTATTCGGACTTCGTCGAAGCGACAGACGGCAAATACGTGCTTGTCTATACGGAAAGCAACAGCGGCGGATACGTACTTGTCGACGGCAAATACGTGAAGTACAATGCAAAAGTACATGCAGGCGCAACCCGCTACGCAAGAAACGTTGAAGAATACGACGCAGCGAACGAGGCGCATCAGGGCGTAACCCGTTACAACGTGAATAAGGGCGCGTTCAGAACAAGCTGGGGCAAGGTATTGTTCCCCGTTGCGTACGAAGAAGACGAAAACGGCGGATACGTCCTTATCGACGGCAAATACGTGCCGTACAACGCAGGAGAACACGCAGGACAAAAACGTTATAAGGAAGTTTCGGGCAACAAACCGTACATCTCGTTGCTTCTTGCAAACAACCGCTTCGGTTTCGGCATCAACGCTGACCTTATCAACAGCCTGCTTGAAACCATTCTGGGCGCGTTGAACCTTGATATTCAACTTCCCGACTTCGGCGACGCAGTCCTGCTGTTCGATTCCAGAAAGGACCTGAACGGCGACGGTTACGCCGACACGCAACTTGACCTTGCGGTGCAAGTCAACGACAATCTCTACTTCGGATTCCGCACGACGAATCTTGAAATCACGGGCAACTCCACCAAAGTAAGCCATGCCGAAACAAGATATGCGGAAGTCGTAGGCGACGGAAAGGAATTCGTCACCGTATACGACATCGAAAAAGGCGAAATCGGTCTTGAAACGGTTGCGCTCGGCTTCAACGTACAGATAAGACAAAACTGCGTCGACAACGGACAAAGCGACTTCGAGAAATACCTCGGCGTACTGCTTAAATCGCTTTTAGGCATCAACAACTTCAAGTTGAACCTGCCGAAAGAAGGCGAAATCGGTTGCGACATTGACCTGAGAGTATCCCTGAACCTTGCAAACCTTGTCAAAGCATTGCAGGGCGGCGACGTCGACTGGTGGAGCGATATCGAGTTGTTCCTTGACCTGAAACCCATGGGCTACGGCTCGTTGCTCACGATGTATAAACAGAAAGGTGACGCGGACGTTTACGCAGACCTTTCGGGCTTGTCCTTGTTCAAGGTCAAGATCATCGGTTTGCAGAGCCTTATCGGCGGACTTGTATCGGCGTCGGCAACCGCTCTTGCAAGCGGCGATAACGAAGTCGCGATTGCATCCGCATCGGGCGACATTGCAAAACTTACCATTATCCCGGGCAAAGTGGGCTTCACCGTCGAAATCGGCTGGGGCTTCATCGAAGGGCTTCTGACGAGCCTGCTCGGCGATACGTTGCACGTGGCGGACGGCACAGGCGAACTTGCGGGTTACAAGACCATCACCATCGGTGAAGGCGCAACCGCAACGGTCATTCCTTTGCCGAAGATGAATAACGACAGAGCATTGTCGCTTTCCATCAACCATGCGTCTGCAATGTACAACAGATCCTTGGAAATCGACCTTAAACTCGGCTTCAACAAGAGCGACGAAAGCGCGGTCAACCTGAAAATCCACAACTTCGTGCTTACAAGCGGAAAAGAAAAGTCGGCAAGGTACATCAGGTTCGGCGCGACGAAGGGCAAGATTAACGATGCCGGCACAGGAACCAACGTACTTGACGCAATCACCGGCACCAATGCAAACGCGTTCTCCGGACTTGTGTTAAGCGACGCGAAAGGCATCAGCCTTGTGAATATCCTGACCTCGGTGATTAAGGGTATCGACCCCGATATCAGCATCTCGTGGAAAAAGAATACAAACCATTACTATACAAATAGCAAAACAGAAAACTACAACAAAGATCAATACGCAACAATTGAATTGTCGCGCACGGACAAAAAATCCGAGCACATGACCGGCGGCGTCAAGACTTACGCAGGTAAGTTCCAGGCTTATATCAACAATGATAAGGACCGTGAAATCGGCGCATGGCTGTTCAACAATCAGTTGTACATCGATATCACGAAGACGCTTGACGCCACGTTGTCGATCGGCGCATTGAGAAAGATGAAGGTTGCGGACCTTGACATTCTGGGACTCCTTGGCGGACTTGGCTCGGCATCGGCAACAAACGCCATGGCAAGCGACGGCGCAACCACCGAAAAGAGCCTGAAAGACACGGTATCCGGATTTGTCAAAGGCGTTCAGGTCAACTGGTGGAACAACCAGTCGGTCGTAGGTAGTGGCGTCGGCGACAGAGCGATCACGACAATCCGCGTCGACCTTAACGGAAAAGGACTTAACAACATTCTTGCAAAGCTTTACTACCTGCTTTACGGTATGTACAACACGAACGCTCCCGCCGCGGAACTGTTCAGCGAAGAAGCGTTGTATCAGATGGTTTACACCGAAGGTCAGGACGTAACGCTGAAAGACGGCACGGTTGTGAAGAGCGTGAACGCTCACGGAAAATGCGTGTTCTATCTGCAAACGTTTGCGGCGAATATGATCGGCGAAACGGCAGGCATTCTTAAAAACTTGCTTAAACCCGGCGGAACGTTCGGTGACGTTCTGAGAGAAATCCTTGGCAGATTGCTGCCGCTTCCGAAACTTGACGAAGCCGAAAACGGAAGACCGAGTTACGTCGAAATCGTAATCGACAAGAGTCGTCTTGCAAGCGGAAAGGGCGTCCTTAAACAAATCGCACTGATGATTAACAAGGAGCGCACCACAAACGACGGCACCACGATAACGGCGGTTGGCAACAACGACGACACTGCGGAAATCGTCATCAACCTTGACAGCAACGTGACGTTGCGCTCGGTATCGGCGGTAAGAGACTACAACACCAACAGCACGAGGCCCAACGAAGACTCCGGAAAGACCATAAACGTCGCGAACCCGTTCGATCCTGTCGAACTCACGACGGCGGCATTGAAATCCGCAGGTCTCCTTGACAGAGTCGCGGCAGACTTCTATGGCATTTCGGAATACGATTCGAAATCCGAAAAAGGTCAAAATGACTCTTACGCGGAACTCGGCGGAACGCCCATCGTCTGGGATACGTCGACAGCAAAACTCATTCCGGGCGAAGAAAGCGAAATCTGGGGCTATGCGCTTAACTACAAAGTGCAGAAAGTCAAAGTCAAAGTAAGCAACAGCACGGGCTTCCTGCGTCTGTTCGGTTACTTCAAGGCGGACGGCACGACGTTTGTCGAAACCAACAAGATTACGGTTGATCCGACCAAAGATCCGACAGGTACAGACAATATTTCGGCAGGCTTGCCCAGAATTATCGTAATCATGAGAAGGGACGGCGAATTGCAAGTTCTGTCCAGAGATTACGACAAGGATAAGCCCGGCACCGTCAATATCAACGGCACCGATTACACCGTCGACGGCAAGTTCAACTGGATTGACGAAGACACCGTCGAAGAAGGTGCAACGGTTGAAAAACTGTTCTGGTATCAGGTCGGTTACAGCTCTCGTATCCAGAAGAGCATAAAGGTCAAGTACAACAACGTCGATATCGTTTCGGGAAGCTTGCCGAACGACGACAAATTCGGAATTCTGAACGGCGGCACGGCATTTGACTTCACGCCCGCAAACTTCGATATCGTCGGCAACCTCGGACTCCCGTCCATTAAGGCAAGCGAAACGTTCACGAAGAACGGCGACAAGTTCTCATACGTCGGATTTGACGGCAGCACGTACGAGTTCACCCCGGGCACCGCGCCTGCGGATGAAACCGCACTTGCGGAATGGAACAAGCATACGCTTGGCGGCAACGGAATGTTCACAAGGTCGTTCAACGGCAAAGTGCTCCAAAGCGGCACGTACACCTACGTCGCTGCGGAAAGCACTGCGGCAGGCTTGCTTGACAGCCTTGGCGGACTCTTCGGCGGAAGCGGCGCGAATACGGATAACGGCAAGTACGCTCTCACGGTAACCGATACGAGTTACACCGGACTTAAAGAAATCACCGTAAAACTCGGCACGGGTAAGACGACTAAAGTCGACGTGATCGAGTGGAACTACGACGACTTCAAGTACGATATGAGAAAACCGCAAAACGGCGCAAGCGGAAGAATCGTTGCGGTCATCAATAAGTACGAAATAAAACGTACGACAGGGCTGGTCGAAAAGACGGAAGTCGTGAACAGCAAACAAAAAATCAGGCTCGACGTCGGTATCACGCAAGAATCGCTCAGCGAGCTTGCGGGCGGCGACCTTAAATTCAACCAGTACGAAGACGCGTTCGTATTAAACGCGACGGGCGACTACGTCCTCGAAACAAGAGACGCGTTCATCCCGTACGACGAGACTTTGCACAAAGACAAGAAGCAATATGCGCTTGTTGACGGCAAGTACGTTGACGCGTCATTGGCTGCGGCGGACAACACCGCAAGATACGTCGAAGGCAAAGTTACCGGCTATGTTTACGTCAAGTACGAAGACGGCAAACCCGCAGACAACAGGTATGCGATCAATATCTTCGACGCGGAAGAACTTTACGTCAAAGTAAAACATTCAAGGATTACTTCCGAGACGCAACAGTTCCACGTCGACGACTTCAAGTTCTATACCGACACGTTCGCGGCAACCGACAAAGATCAGACTCCGTTCACGATGTTCGTCGTGCCGGAACTCGGCGTCAAGACGGAACGCAATATCACCGTGAAAGCGTTGTACGACGTAAACGGCGCGTACGAACAAATCTTTGACATCAAAGTCGTCGTAACGCCCAAGGTCGCAACCAAGGTCGTGTTGCTTATCGACAACGACCAAGTGATTAACAAAGATTATCTTGAATCGACCGCGGAAGTCACCGTCTACTACAAGGACGGCACCGAAAAACAAGGGCTTGCAAAAGACCTTATCCGCCTGACCGACAGCGAAATCAAGAAGATTGAAAATGCGAAAGATCATCTTGGCATAACTTACGGCACGGCAAGCGTGTTCAAGAAGGGCAGATATGAGCTTATCGCGGCGGGCGAAACGTACGACGGACAAAGATTCAACCTTGTCGACGGCAACTTCGTCAAAGCGACGGACGGCGCGTACAAGTTCGTTGAAGACGAAACATTCGTCCAGAACGGCGTAACGTTCGAAATCAGAGTGTTCAGCAAAAACTGAATAAATCAAAATTAAAATCGGCTCCCGAAAGGGAGCCGATTTTATGCCCGAAACGCTTTAATATTTCTTACGATTGTGATAGAATAAGGCTATGAATTTTGAGATCACGGGATTAAACGCGCTTATGCTCGTCGCGCTGTGCCTGCCCGGTTTTTTCCTGACAAAGGCAAACGTGCTGAAAGAAGAACACATCAAAGGTTTTGCGGTGTTCCTTTTGTACGTGTGCAGCCCCGCGCTGTCGATTTACAGTTTCCAGCAGGCGGAGTGCAACAGGGAAATCCTGATAAACATCGGCATACTTTTGCTTGTTACGACGTTTATGCAGGTGCTGATAATGGGCATCGGCTTCCTTATCAACATAAAAACTTATAAAATCGACGGGGCGTCGCGTGTGGCGACCGTTGCGGCGGCGTTCGGAAACGTCGGATTTTTCGGCGTTCCCATATTGCAGGCGTTGCTTCCCGACCATCCCGAAGCCATGGTTTACAGCGCGGTTATGAGCGTCATGATGAACCTTATCGGCTGGACTCTCGGCATGTTTATGATGAGCGGCGACAGAAAACACGTTTCCGTCAAAAACTTCCTGATAAATCCGACGACGCTGTGTCTGTTGATTGCGTTGCCGCTGTTTTTCACAAACACGTCGTTCCCGAAGCCCGTCATGAACTTTGTGGAGTTCTTCTCAAAAATGTCAACGCCCACGGCAATGACCGTGCTTGGCATGCGGCTGGCTTTCGTGAAGTTCAGGGATTTAATGGATTACAGGCAAGTCGTCGCGATTTTTCTGAAACTTATCGCGTTGCCGCTTATAACGTTCGGGATAATGTACGCGCTGCCTGTCGACGAAACGTTGAAAATCTCAACGTATATTCTGTCGTGCATGCCGCCCGCGGCAATCACCTTAAACTTTGCCGAGCTTTCAGATACGTCCCCGAAAACCGCCGCGAATATCGTCGTTGTCGGGAGTCTGCTTGTTGCGATAACGCTACCGGTATTGTTGCTTATTGCATAGAAAATTATTGAAAAGTCTGAAACGTTGTGATATAATATATTAAAACGAAAATAAGGAGTCTTATTATGGCATTCAATTTTATAAAAAGACAACTCTTGAAGGTTATCGAATGGACAGACGATACTCAAAATACCATTTTGTATCGTTTTGACGTCCCCGACAGATACGCGATTATGCGCGGCTCACAACTGACCGTCAGAGAATCGCAGGTTTGCATCTTCGTCGTGGAAGGCAAAATCGCCGACGTTTTCACGCCCGGCAGATATAAACTCGACACCGAAAACCTGCCCGTTCTTACGGCGTTGTACAGCTGGAAATACGCCTTTGAAACCCCGTATACCGGCGAAGTCTATTTCGTGAATACCAAACAATTCACAAATCAAAAATGGGGCACTTCCAATCCCATTATGATGAGAGATAAGGACTTTGGCGTTATCCGTCTGAGAGGCTACGGTATTTACAGCTATAAGGTTGAAGACGCGGTCAAACTCATGCGCGAACTTTCCGGCACGAACCAACAATTCCTGACCGAAAACATCGCCGACCAATTAAGGAAAATGATTTTGTCGACGGTCACCGACGTCATCGCCGAATCGGGCATTGCCGCACTGGATCTTGCAACGCAGTACGACGAACTGTCCGGCTCCACGAAAGATAGACTTGCCGACAAATTCACCGAATACGGCTTTAAACTTATTGATTTCTATATCGAAAATCTTTCGCTTCCCGAAGAAGTCGAAAAGACTTTGGATACCCGCACGTCGATGGGCGTTCTGGGCGACAAGATGGGCACGTTCACCCAGTATCAGGCGGCGCACGCTATGCGTGAAGCGGCAAACAATCAGGGCGCGGGCGGCTCGCTTGCAGGCGCAGGCATCGGTCTCGGCGCGGGACTTTCGATGGCAGGCGTTTTCAGCGAAGCGTTGAAGGGCGCAAAAGACGCTCCTGCGGAAGCAAAAGCCAACACCGTAAAATGCACCAAATGCGGCGCGGACGTGAAAGCAGGCAGTAAATTCTGCCCCGAATGCGGCAACAAAATGGCGGAAAGCAGATTCTGCCCCGAATGCGGCGCAAAAGTCGGCGCAAACGCAAAATTCTGCCCGGAATGCGGCAAAAAACTTAACTGATTGACACACGATGCAAGGCAAAAAGGCTGACAAAAAAGTTGATTCGACCGACGTCGTAAAGTGCAAAACTTGCGGCGCGGATATGTACTTCGATATCGCGTCGGGCAAACTCAGATGCCCGTACTGCGATAACACCGTCGAGGCGAAAGCCAACGTTTTCGAGAACGAACACAACGTCGACGGCTTTGACGAAAGCAAACTTCGCCACGAAGACGGAGTCATTACTTATCAATGCCCGAACTGCCACGCAAAGTGCGAAATGCACGGCGTTTTCGACACGTCGGCAAAATGCCCGTTCTGCGGCGCGACCAACGTCTTAAAGGTTGACGATATCCCGGGACTTGCTCCCGACGCGATTCTTCCGTTCAGGATTACGCGCGACGTAGCGTCACAAAACGCACTTAAATGGATAAAAAAGAAACTTTATGCGCCGATTAAGCTGAAAAAGAGTTTCAAGCCCGAAAATCTGAACAGCGTATATTCGCCGACGTTCAGCTTTGACAGCGATACTTTCAGCACTTACAACGGGCGCCTTGGCGAATATTATACCGTGACCGTCGGCAGCGGCAAAGACCGCCGTACCGAAACGCGCACGAGATACTTCGTCGTCAGCGGCACGTATTCGCAATTCTTTAACGACATTCTTATCGAGGTCAGCCCGAAACTTTCGCAAAAGGAATTTGAAAAGGTCGGCGGGTTCGATACCGATAACGCGGTCGAGTACACGTCGGAATATATCGCGGGACATTCGTCCGAAAGATACGACACGAGCGTCAACGACGCTTACGGCACGGCAAAAGAAAAAATGAACGCCCGTATCAAAAGCGCGATTTTGTCGCAGTATCATTACGACGTGGTCGATTACCTCCACATCGACACAAGTTTCAACAACAGCACTTTCAAGTATATCCTTGTGCCTTTGTGGTGCAGCGGTTTCAAATACCGCGATAAAATTTACAACTATTTCGTAAACGGAAGGACGGGAAGAGCGGGCGGCAAAACGCCGATTTCCGTCTGGAAGGTTGCGCTCACGGTGGTTATTATCGCCGCCGTCATCGTCGGCGCGTATTTCGGCTTGAAAAGCGCCGGCATAATCTGAAAATTTTTTAATGAGGTGAATATAATGATTATTACTCCCGATACTTTAATTGGCGACATCATCGAAGGCGACGTTAATATCGAAGCCGTTGCAAACGTTCTCACAAGCGTTGGTATGCATTGCCTGGGCTGTGCAATCGCTCACGGCGAAACGGTCGGCGAGGCGGCAGAAGTCCACAACGTCGACGTAAACGAACTCATCGCGCGCCTTAACGAAGCGGCAAAAAAATGATGGCTGAATCAAAAGATATCAAAGACAGGCTGTATGAACTCAGGACGTTTTCCGATATTTCCACGGCGGAAATGGCGGAAAAACTCGGCGTGACCGAAAACGAATATATCGCGTTTGAAAACGGCGAGGACGAAGCGCCGATATGGCTTGTTTACAAATTTGCGTCGATCGTCGATATCGAGCCGTCCTTTATCTTCACGGGAAAACAACCCACGAAAAAGTACGCCGCGGCAGTTTACGAAAATAAGGGCGAACGCGTCGAAAGGTACCCCGGGTATTCTTTCACGTCGCTTGCCGCAGATTTTCAGAACAAGCAGATGAAACCTATGCTTGTCGATATTTCCCCCACAGACAAGCCCGAGCTCGTGTGTCACGCCGGGCAGGAATTCAATTACGTTCTCGAAGGGCTTTTGAGAGTGGTTGTCGGCGACGAGGAGTTTTACCTGCATAAGGGCGACAGTTTGTATTTCGATCCGTCGCTTCCGCACGCGCAGATGGCAATGGGCGACAAGCCCGCAAGATTTATCACCGTTATCAACGAGTAAAAATTACGACTTGTAATAAAAATAAACCGCCAAAAAGGCGGTTTATTTTTGTTTTAATGAAAACAGCCCAAGCCGAATACCGCGTACTAACGAATTGACTGGGATTTCGGCAAAGACACCGCTTTTCAGGTTTGTCAAAATAAAAAAGTCGTTGAAATTTTTGCTCGCTTCAAACATTTTTCCTTCGCAAAAGCAAACGTAATAATCGCCGGTTGCAAGCATTTGTAAAAGTTGCCTCCTTATTTCGCATAAGGAAAATTGATAATTATTTGATTTTTGATTATAAAACTTAATCATATTAAACATTATAGATTAGAAATATTAATAATTCAAGACATTTAATTAAAAAACTTGATAATTATTAGTAGGAAATACGATTATGATTAAGTTATCTGAATTAAGAAACGAAAAAGGGCTGACGCAAAGAGAAATCGCAAAGATTTTCAACGTAAGTCAGGGCACGTACAATAACTGGGAAAACGGCAAAACTCAGCCGTCGATTGAGCAACTGGTGTCGATTGCGGATTTCTTTGGCGTTAGCATCGATTATCTTGTCGGGAGAGAGGGCGAAGACGGCATTATCGCAAGCGCGAAGGACGACCGAATCAATCTTTCGGACAAGTCGCGCGACGCTCTTTACGAGTTTTTGAAAACCATATCCGACAAAAAATAATTGACCGCCTTACGGCGGTTTGTTTTTATAAAAATATTGTTTTGTAACAATTCATTATTTTCTGTTGGCAAAGAAAGAAAAAAGTGCGATACTATAATTAGAAATAATTAAGGTGAAATTATGATTTTATCAATCGGAGAAATACTTGCGGATTTAATCGGCGAAAAAAACGACGGCTCATTGACGTTCAGGGCGTTTTGCGGAGGCGCGCCGTTCAACCTTGCCGTTAACGCAAAGCAAAGCGGCGCGACAGTCGGGTTCGTCGGGCGCGTCGGAAACGACGTAATCGGTCGCTTCGTCACGGCGGAAGCAAAAAAGGCAAACCTTGACAGCCTTGACATTCAGACGGACGAAAAACGCAACACGACGATTGCTTTCGTGACTCTTATGAACGGCGAAAGGGATTTTGCGTTCAATCGCCACGACACCGCCGATTTTAATATCGATTTTGACAAAATCGACTTTGCAAAATATAAAAACCTTAATATCGTGCATTTGGGCTCGCTTATGCTGTCGGAAGAAAAAGGGCGCGCGTTTGCAAAAAGAGTTGCCGACAAAACGAAAGAAATCGGCGCGAAACTCAGTTTTGACGTGAATTTCAGGAAGGATATTTTCCGTGATTTCGACGCCGCAAAAAGGGCGTACGAGCCGTTTGTAAAACGTGCGGATATCGTCAAATTTTCGGAAGACGAACTGCTTGACTTCACGGGAATTTCCGGGATCGACGCTGCGGCGGAGTCGCTGTGCGACAAAGACAAACTGATTCTCGTGACGCTTGGAAAGAACGGCAGCGCGTATTATTTCAACGGCGAAAAGGGCGTTGTGCCAAGCGAATATAAATGCAAAAGCGTTGACACGACGGGTGCGGGCGACGCGTTTTTCGGGGCGTTTCTTGCGGCAATCGAAAACAAAAAACCGACAAAAGAGAACATTGTTTCGGCAATGCGAAAGGGCAATGAAAAGGGCGCGAAAACGACGGAATTTTTTGGTGCGATAAAGTTATGAACGACATTAAAGACATAGTAACAAAACCGATATTTTTTGAAAGAAACAGAGTTTATCGTATATATCACGGCGGTAAACCCTTCAAAGCGTTGTTTAACGACGGATACGACGACGGCACCGACAATATGTTTCCCGAAGAATGGGTAGCAAGCAAAGTGCGTGCGATCAATCCGAAATACTTCGGCGCGCGCGACGGCGTGTCCAAAGTAAAAGGAACGGGGGTTTTCTTTGACGACCTGTTAAAAGAGCATAGCGCGGAACTTTTGGGGCTCCGCAAATATGACTGTCTTGTGAAGTTTCTGGACAGCGCGACAAGGCTGCCTTTTCAGGTGCATCCCACGAAAGAGTTTTCAAAAAAACACTTTAATTCCGAATACGGCAAAACCGAAGCGTGGCTTGTCATCGCGACTCGTCCCGGCGCAAAACTTTATTTCGGCTTTAAGGACAAAATCACGAAAGAAGAGTTAAGCGCACTTGAAGAACGCAGCGAAACCGAAAAAGACATTATGGGCAATTTGCTTTCCGGCGTGGACGTGCAGGTCGGGGATTTGTGGCTTATCCGCGCGGGGCTGATTCACGCAATCGGCGCGGGTTGCACGATTATCGAAGTGCAGGAGCCCACGGATTTTACAATTCAGCCCGAGCGGTGGTGCGGCGATTATCACATCAGTTACGACGAAGAATTTATCGGGCTTCAAAAGGACGTCGCGCTTGACGCGATAAACTACGATATTTACGGCGCCGCCGCAAAAGAGTTTGCAAAAGTATCGCCGAAAGTCGCCGTCGATACCGAAAACTATAAAAAGGAAATCCTTATCGGATATGACGATACGCCGTGCTTTCAGGAAATCCGCCATACGATAAAAAACGGCGGTAATTTCATTACGGAATTTGCGCCCGCGGTTTATATCTGCCTTGAAGGCAACGCGAAAATTGTCGGCGAAAACTATGAAAAAGACGTGCGCCGCGGCGATTATTTTTATCTGCCTTTTATTGCGGAAGGGAAGTTCAGAATCACGACCGACACAAAAGCCGTGTTTATCGAGTGTCTTCCGAGCAAACAAGATTAAAAAAATTGACGATATGAAAATCCGCATTCAGGGCGGATTTTATAATATCCTTACGAAAAGGCAACCGATGACCGCGCCGAAAAAGGACGCGACAAGGGAAATGGGAATGGCGAAGCGCAGGTTTTTGACTTTTACCTTTGAAAAGTAAACGGCGCAAACGTAAAATATCGTTTCGCTGCTGCCGATGATTACGGCGGCGCACTTCCCGACGTAACTGTCCGCGCCGTAATCTTTGAAAATGTTTTCAAGAAGGGCGACGCTTCCCGCGCCGCTGAAAGGACGCAAAATCATGACTTCCGTCACTTCTTTTGGTATGCCGAAAAAGGCAAAAGGTTTTTCAAAAATCTTTGTGAGATATACGGTGAGTCCGCTTGTTTTAAACAGTTCGATAAGGATGAAAATCGCCGCAAGATAAGGGAACACGTCTTTGACGAGCAACATACTTTCTTTGCCGCCTTCGACAAAGGCATCATACACGTTTACGCGTTTTATCGCTGCAAAAAGCACCAATAAAACCAAAATTACGGGAATAACGTAATTCATTTGATAAATATCGCAACAAGCAGAACGCCGATAATCGTCGACGAAAACGTCGATATTATCGACGGCAGAATTATCGCGGACGGGGCGGTGCTCCCGTACTCCGTCATAAGGCTTAGCACGGTAAGCGGCAGGAGTTGCAAAGACGTTGCCGCAATCACCGTGAGCATTACCATATTTTTTGTCGCGACGCCCGATTTGTCGTCCATAAGATATATCGCGTCGATGCCGGCAGGCGTTGCCGCGTTTCCAAGTCCGAGCACGTTCGACGCAACGTTCAGGGTGATTAAATCGACCGCTTTTTCGCTTTCGTTTCTGAAAAGACGACGGGTAAGCGGACGGAAAAGTTTCGTGAGTTTTTTGTCAATCCCCGTCTTTTCCATAAGTTTCAGCACCGACGTCCACACGGCGTAAATCGCCAGCATTTTAAGCGACAGCGACACCGCGTTCGTCGCGCCGGCAAGCATAGACGCCGTAACTTCATCGGGCGAAGTCACGGAAATTATCACGACGGCGACGATAAAAATCAAAGTAAAGATGACGTTCACGTTTAATCGTATGCAAGAAGACGGGGAGTTATACTTTACAAAACGCATTATAAATTGTATAATGTACCGGAACTTATTATAAGGAGGGCTCATATGTCCGAAAAACAGAAATATTATATCACAACCGCAATCGCGTACACGTCGGGGAAGCCTCATATAGGCAACAGTTACGAAATCGTGTTGTCCGACGCAATCGCGCGCTTCAAACGTCGCGAAGGTTTTGACGTGTTCTTCCAGACAGGCACCGACGAACACGGTCAAAAAATCGAAGAAAAAGCCGAAAAGGCGGGTATGACTCCGCAAGCCTTCGTCGATATGGTTGCGGGGGAAATCAAAGACATCTATAAACTCTTGAACATTTCGTACGACAAATTCATTCGCACCACCGACAAGGATCACGAACGTCAGGTGCAGAAAATGTTCAGAAAAATGTACGAAAACGGCGATATATACAAAGGCTCTTACAAGGGCTGGTATTGCACCCCTTGCGAGTCGTTCTGGACGGAAACGCAGCTTGTGGACGGCAAATGTCCCGACTGCGGCGGCGAAGTGAAAATGGCGGAAGAAGAAGCCTATTTCTTCAAAATGGGGAAATACGCCGACGCCCTTAAAAAATATTACGACGAACATCCGGAGTTTATCCTGCCCGCGCAAAGAAAAACCGAAATGGTCAACAACTTCATTAAGCCCGGATTGCAGGATCTGTGCGTGAGCCGCACTTCGTTCAAGTGGGGTATTCCCGTCGATTTCGATCCGAAACACGTCGTGTACGTATGGCTTGACGCGCTGACGAACTATATCACGGGGCTCGGCTACGACGTCGACGGCAACAGCGATGAAAAGTTCAAAAAATACTGGCCCGCCGACGTGCACGTCATCGGCAAGGATATCGTCAGATTCCACACCATTTACTGGCCGATTTTTCTGATGAGTCTGGGGCTTCCGCTGCCGAAACAGGTTTTCGGTCATCCGTGGCTTTTGCAGGACGGCGGAAAGATGAGCAAGTCGAAAGGCAACGTTATTTACGCCGACGACCTTGTCGGGTTTTTCGGCGTCGACGCGGTAAGATATTTCCTGCTTGCCGAAATGCCGTATGAAACCGACGGTATCATCAATTGGGAGTGGATCACCGACAAAATCAACAACGACCTTGCCAACATTTACGGCAACCTCGTCAGCCGCACCGTCGCGATGAGCAACAAGTATTTCGGCGGCGTCCTTGAAAACGCAGGGGCGAAGGAAGACATCGACGACGACCTTATCGCAACCGTTACGGGCGCATACGAAAAAGTGCGCGCAAAAATCAACGAATTCAGAATATCCGACGCGCTTTCCGAAATCTTTGTGATTTTCAAACGCGCAAACAAATATATCGACGAAACTATGCCGTGGGCGCTCGCCAAAGACGAGTCCAAGACCGCAAGGCTTAAAACGGTTTTGTATAACCTTGCAGAAAGTATCGTAATCGGCACGTCGCTGTTGGAACCGTTTATGCCGGACACCGCGGCAAAAGTAACGTCGTATTTCGGCACAACTGTGCGCGACTACGGCCGAATTGTCCGTTTCGGCGGCATTGAAAACGGCACGAAAGTCGTTGAAAATCCCGAAATTTTGTTCAGACGCCTTGACGTGAAAGAAGTCGTCGATAAGGCGCACGAAATGTACGAGGCAAGGAAAAAACCCGCTACCCCCGAAGTGAAGGAAGAAGAAAAACCCGAAATAGACATCGACTATTTTGCGGGGCTCGATTTAAGAGTCGCGAAAGTCGTCGCGTGCGAAAAAGTGCCAAAAGCGGACAAACTTCTGCACCTTACCGTCGACGTCGGCGGAAAAGCGAGAAGCATCGTCAGCGGCATTGCAAAGTTCTATACGCCCGAAGAAATGGTCGGCAAAGAAGTGGTCATAATCGCAAACCTTAAACCCGTGAAACTTCGCGGCATCGACAGTCAGGGTATGATACTCTGCGCGTGCGGACAAGACGGGAAAGTTACGCTCGTTTCGCCCGAATCCGCCGTGGAAAGCGGCGCGGTCGTCAGATAATGCTCATCGACACGCATTGCCATCTTGACGACGAAAGGCTGTATCCGCTTGCCGAAAGCGTCATAAGCGATATGGCAAAAGACGGGCTGTATTGCGTCGTTACTTCGTCAAGCGATTACGAGTCGAGCGTGTGCAATTTCGCGCTTGCGACAAACAACCGCGACGTGTATGCGACCGTCGGGATTCATCCGCAGGAAGCGTCGGGGCGGACAACCGCGCAATACGACGAGTTTTGCAAGATGGCGGAAAACGAAAAAGTCGTCGCAATCGGCGAAGTCGGGCTTGATTATTATTACGAAAATTCCCCGCGGGAAATCCAGAAAACCGTGCTTGTCGAACAAATGGAACTCGCACATTTTTTGCGCCTTCCGCTTGTTTTTCACGTCAGGGACGCGTACGGCGATTTTTTTGACATCTTAAAGGACAATAAAAAACTCCTTGAATACGGCGGGACCGTGCATTGTTTCAGCGGCACGGCGGAATACGCAAAAAGCCTTTTGAAATACGACTTGTACTTCGGTTTCGACGGGCCGATTACCTATAAAAACGCAAGGCACTCGGTGGAGGCTGCGGCGGAAATACCCGTTGACAGACTGCTTGTCGAGACGGACAGCCCGTACCTTGCGCCGACGCCCCTTCGCGGCACGATAAACCTTCCGAAGAACGTCCGCCTTGTTGCCGAAAAACTTGCGACGATTAAAAATTTATCAATAAACGACATTGAAGAAATCACAACGAACAATGCAAAAAGATTGTTTAAGAAGATAAAATGAACACATTAACTTACGTTTACGACAACAAAATATACTTAAACCTTACCAATAAATGCAGTAATAACTGTGAATTTTGCATAAGGCATACCGGCGACGGAGTACTGGATTATTATCTGTGGCTTGACAAGGAACCGACCGCCGACGAAGTCATCGAAGATCTGAAAAAGTACGACCTTTCAAAGTATAAAGAAGCCGTGTTTTGCGGTTTCGGCGAGCCGCTGTACGCTTTTGACGTGTTGCTGAAAGTTGCAAAATGGCTCAAAGAACACGGTATGAAAACCCGTCTTAACACGAACGGTCAGGCAGGGCTTATTTCGGGGCCCGATACGGCAATGAAACTCAAAGGACTTATTGACACCGTGTCGATAAGTCTGAATGCGTCCGACGCCGAAAAGTACAATAAAATCTGCCATTGCAAATTCAACGAAGAAGGGTTTTACGAAATGCTTCGTTTTGCGGTAAACTGCAAAAAAGAAGGTATCCGCACCGTTATGTCCGTCGTTGACGTCATCGGAAACGAAGAAATCGAAAAATGCCGCGCCGTCGCAAAACAGGCGGGCGTCGAGTTCAGAGTCAGGACGTATGTCCAAAGTTACGAACAATGAGAAAGATTAAGGATATTTTAATCGACAACGGTTTTCGGTTCAATCATAATCTCGGGCAAAATTTCATCACGGACAAAAATCTCCTCGATAAAATCGTGGAGCTTTCGGGCGTGGACGAAAACGACGTCGTTGTCGAAATAGGAACGGGTGCAGGCACGCTCACCCGCGCGATTGCCGAAAAAGCGAAAAAGGTGTATTCGTTTGAGGTTGACCGCGCGTTGAAGCCTGTGCTGGACGAAACGCTTTCGGGGCTTGATAACGTCGAAGTGATTTTCAAAGACGTTCTGAAAATGAAAGATAAGGAACTTCTTGAAATCGTCGGCGAAAAATTCAAAGTCGTTGCGAATATTCCTTATTATATCACGACCGCGCTCGTAATGCGTTTTCTGGAAGAAGTCGTGCATCCGTCGGCGATAACCGTTATGGTACAAAAAGAAGTTGCCGACCGATTCGTCGCGAAACCCGCAACCGAGGATTACGGCGCGATTACAATGGCAATTTCCTTATACGGCGACGCGAAAATCGTCGGACAGGTTGACAAAAGTATGTTTTATCCCGTGCCGAAAGTCGACAGCAGCATCGTGCGAATCGACGTGTACGACAAGTACGTGGGCGTCGACAAGAAAAAAGTCAACAAAACAATCAAGTGTGCGTTTATGATGAGAAGAAAAACTTTGCTGAACAATCTGACGGCGGTTTATCCCGTGCAAAAAGACGAGGCGGCGAAAATCCTTGAAAGCCTGAATATCGACTTAAAGGCGCGCGGCGAAACGCTGACTCTCGACCAAATTATCGAAATTTCCGATTTACTGTCAAAATGACACATAAAAACGCAATAAAATGTCAAAAAGACTGTCCTTGCGACAGTCTTTTGTTTTTGTTCTTTTTATGTCGGCTATTTGACCGACAAAATGCGGAAAAAACCTTGACTTTATTTTGCGCGCGCTATTATAATTGAATCATAGAAATTATATGAGGTGAAATTATGTCAAAAAACTCTTATCCGAAAGTTCCTTGGAGAACCGTTAAAGACCCCATTGCAGGTCATCCCAGAACCTACGAAAACGGCATAAAACTCGATTGGTACACGACGGAAGCCCCTGCCGGCAGTTATCGCAGCATTTTCAAGTGGGGCAATCCGAAAGAATATAAAGTTCCGAGCGAAGGAATGTTCAATTATATGATGAAAAAATTGGACTTCACGCCCGAGTTTTTGAACAGCAAGAAGAATTTCGGCGATTCTCCCGTGAAATACGAGATAAAGTCGCAACTTTCCGTTGAAGAACACAAGGCGCTTCTCGCATTTGTGGCGGGCGACGGCGCGGACGACGATTACACAAGGCTTCGCGTTGCATACGGTCAGACGATGATCGACCTTATGCGCCTTCGCGAAGGTATAGTCGAAAACGTGCCCGACCTCGTACTGTATCCCTCGACGACCGAACAAATTGAAAACATCGTGAAATACTGCGACGAGCACAAAATCGCGATTTACGTTTACAGCGGCGGTTCGTCCGTAACGCGCGGCGTCGAACCTACGGTAAAACGCTCGATCACGCTCGACCTTGGCAAAAACTTCAACAAAATCATTTCCGTCAACGAAATCAACGAAACCGTTACCGTGCAGCCCGGTATTTTCGGAACGGCGCTTGAAGCGTATCTCAACAATCCCGATAATTTCAAGTCGGGCAACGCTTACACCGTCGGTCATTTCCCGCAGTCGTTCGAGTATTCGACGGTCGGCGGCTGGGTAGTAACGCGCGGCGCGGGGCAGAACAGTTGCTATTACGGCAAGATCGAAGATCTTGTTCTCACTCAGCAATACGTTACTCCCGTCGGTACTTTCCGTACGGAACGCGCTCCCAGAAAAGCGACGGGCCCCGATATTAACCAGATTATGATGGGCAGCGAAGGCGCGTTCGGCATCCTTACCGAAGTTACGCTAAAACTCCACAGACGTTCCCGCGTGCAAAAACCTTTCTGCTATCTTTCGCGCGATTGGGACAGCGGCGTTGCGTTTATGCGCGACGTTATGCAGGCTGAACGCGGCGTACCTTCCGTATTCAGAATTTCCGACGGCGAAGAAAGCGACCTTGGTCTCAGAATGTACGGACTTGGCAAAATCGAAGGACTTTTGAAGACGTTCGGACTCGAACTCGGAAAATGCTGTCTTATCGTCGGTTTCTGCGACGGCGATCCCGATTATCAGCGAATGACGATAAGAAACGTCAAAAAGAACGCGAGAAAACATCATCTGACGTCGTTCCTGCCCGGCATCGTCGTGCCGAAATGGTCGTCGGGACGTTTCTCCGATCCCTATATGCGCGACAATTATCAGGACTTCGGCGTTATCATCGACACGCTCGAATGTGCAATGCCCTGGGACGAAGTCGATCACATTCACGATTACGTCAGAAAGTTCATTAAATCGCACCCCAACGTCATCTGCACCTGCCATATCTCGCACTGCTATCAGAACGGCGCAAACCTTTACTTCATCTGGATGCAGAAGGACGAGGGCATCGAAAAGTTCAAGGAGTTCCACAGCGGCGTGCTTAACGCGATTCAGGAATCGGGCGCAAGCATCAGCCACCACCACGGCATCGGCAAACTCTTCGCGCCGTACAACGCAAAACAACTCGGCGACGTTCAGATGGATATGCTGAAAGCTTTGAAACATCATTTCGATCCCAACGGTATTATGAATCCGGGCGGAACGCTCTGGCTTGACAAATAATAAAAAACAACGCGCCCCCTTCGCAAAACGCGAAGGGGGCTTTTTAATGAAATCACGTTGTAGTGAAATCACGGGGTGATGAAATCCGCCTTCGGCGGGTGAAATCTTGCTTATGCAAGATTATTGAAAGTTTAATAAACCGCTTGCAAGATTATGGATAGTATAATAAACCGCTTTCGTAAGATTAAGAATAATCGGAAAAACTTTGCATTATTGCAATTCTGTTTCAAAACCGCCTTTTTCAAACAATCCCCAAAAGACCGTTTGTCGAAAAAATAGAAAACGAAAGATTCTTATTATATTGACGCGCATACATACGCGAGCGCGTGCACGCGCGTATGCGCGCACGCTTCTATATATAGTGTTTCAAGACAATGTCTGTCCCGTTGACTTTGACAAATAAAAAGATATGTCAAAATATACAAAAAATTTATTTTTTTTGTAAAAAACCCCCGTTTTTTGCTTGACGGAATAAAAAGATAAGGCTATAATTCGCAAATGTTGTTTACAAATGAACATTGAAAATTCAGTTGACGAAATCGCGGTAAGTTTTGATAACCGCACATCGCAAATCTCCTTAAAACCCGTCGTCGGCGACAAACGCTGCGGCTCAGGATTTATCGGGAACAACGCGGGAATGTGCATTCAAAATCATTTTGAAAAAAGTTAAAAAAACTTTGAAAAATATTGCGAAAATCGTTGACAAGCGAATTTAGATATGGTAGTATGTAAACACTGTCGCCCGTGAAAGGCAACAGCAGCACATTGAAAATTGAAGATATGGAAAAGCGAATTAAGAAATTGTAGTGAATTAAAACACGAAATAAATTTCGACGTCAAATTCCAATTTACGCAAAGTAAATTTGTCAGACAAAGTCGGAACAGTCAAGATTGAACTTGAGAGTTTGATCCTGGCTCAGGACGAACGCTGGCGGCATGCCTTACACATGCAAGTCGAACGGACCTAGCAATAGGTTAGTGGCGAACGGGTGAGTAATACATGAGCAACCTGCCTCAAACAGGGGGATAACACCGGGAAACTGGTGCTAATACCGCATAAGACCACAGCGCGGCATCGCGCAGGGGTAAAAACGATTTAGTGGTTTGAGATGGGCTCATGTCCCATTAGCTAGTTGGTGAGATAACAGCCCACCAAGGCGACGATGGGTAGCCGACCTGAGAGGGTGATCGGCCACATTGGGACTGAGACACGGCCCAGACTCCTACGGGAGGCAGCAGTGGGG
>OQVN01000011.1_pt1 | contig 69666 bp, 55 predicted proteins | sample 1691621 | NCBI WGS metagenome assembly OQVN01 (sample SAMN03418278, study PRJEB22391) | human gut metagenome | biome: human-gut; feature: organic feature; material: feces | host: Homo sapiens | place: Tanzania | collected 2013-01 | reverse complement strand
GGGATAAACGCTGAAGGCATCTAAGCGTGAAGCCCCCCTCAAGATGAGATATCCCTCCTTCGGGAGTAAGACCCCTTGAAGACTACAAGGTAGATAGGGCAGAGGTGGAAGCATGGCAACATGTGGAGCTGACTGTTACTAATAGGTCGAGGGCTTAATCTGGTTAATAACTGAGAAAAACAAGTACATGAGAATTCAGGCTTTGCAAATTTATTTGCAGAAGGCTGAATTGGAATGGACGCAGATTTGCGAAGCAAATCCATCGAGATGAAGCGAAGCGGAATCGAGATGAGTTTTTCGGTGTAGATTATAAAACAGACTGGAATTTTCAGATTGGATTAATAATCAAGTTTGTATGAAGTTTTGAAGGTACATACTTATATTAAATATGATTTATTTAAGACATCCTGTGAGATGTCTTTTTTTTATAAAAAAATGATAAAAAAATAATGAAATAATAATTCAAAACTGCTATAATGTGTTCAGTTACATATCGAAAACATAAATTTATTAAGGAGGTTGTTATGGAACAAAAGAAACAGGAGCCAATTCGTGATGCGAGACAGCTTGGAACTGCCAAAATGCTTGTACTTGGTTTACAGCATATGTTTGCTATGTTCGGTGCGACAATTCTTGTACCTATTCTTGTATCGGGGTATTTTCAGAAAGCTTGTGGGGAGCCACTGACGAGAGGGCTTTCGGTGTCGGTTACACTATTTTGTGCAGGCTTTGGCACGCTTATATTTCATCTGTGTACAAAGTTTAAGGTACCGGCTTTTTTGGGTTCGTCATTTGCTTTTTTAGGAGGCTTTTATACTGTTGCAAATCTTGACAGTGGCATGTATGCAGATATGGCTGTCAATGATAAGGCGGCATATGCGTGTGGTGGTATATTTGTTGCAGGTATGCTCTACTTCGTACTTGCTCTTATTATTAAGCTGGTTGGAATCAAGCGTGTAATGCGATTTCTGCCGCCTGTAGTTACAGGACCTATTATCATATGCATCGGTCTTTCACTTGCCGGCTCAGCTATCAATAATGCTTCAACAAACTGGGTTCTTGCAATTATTGCACTTGGAGTTATAATTATTTTCAATATCTGGGGAAAGGGCTTATTTAAGATTATTCCTATTTTAATGGGAGTAATTATTTCCTATGTAGTAGCTCTTATTATGAATGCTACAGGGATTACTAATCCTGATGGTTCGACAATTCTTGATTTTACATCAATTGCATCATCTGCGTGGGTTGGAATACCTAAATTTCAGTTCATGAAGTTTGATATTACGTCCATTCTTGTTATGGCGCCGATTGCTATTGCAACAATGATGGAGCATATTGGTGACATGTCAGCGATTTCTGCTACAGTAGAGCAGAACTTCATTGCTGATCCGGGGCTTCATAGGACACTTATAGGTGATGGAATTGCGACTGCATTTGCAGGAGCCATCGGTGGACCGGCTAATACAACATATGGTGAGAATACAGGAGTTCTTGAGCTGTCTAAGGTATATGATCCGAGAGTTATCCGTATTGCAGCTGTTTTTGCTATTGCACTTTCGTTTATTCCAAAGTTTTCGGCTGTAATATCTACTATGCCGTCAGCGATTATTGGTGGAGTTTCATTCATGCTTTATGGAATGATCTCAGCAATAGGAGTCAGAAATGTTGTTGAAAACAAGGTAGATCTGACTAAATCAAGAAATCTGATTATTGCAGGTGTTATTTTTGTATGTGGTCTTGGCTTTGGGGATGGACTGACATTTACTGTAGCAGGAACATCAATTACACTGACAGCGCTTGCAATTGCAGCTATCGCAGGAATTTTCTTAAATGCTATTCTGCCTGGAAATGATTATGAGTTTGGAAAGAATCCGGACGGAGATGCAAGCCGTGGTGTTTATATGATGAACACAGACGATGAGGAAGAGAAATCATAGAAGTCAATTTATATAGACTGACTTGTGAACTGCAACATTAAAAAATTTAATAAACGTTAAAAAGATATTAATAATATTTTACTTGATAAAGTAATGCATATTATCTAAAATTAACTGGTATGGTGTAATTTTATAATTCACTGTACCAGTTTTTTTAAGGGGAACACATTTAATGGACAGAAAAAAGATATTTTGGGCGATAGCTTCTGTTTTTATAGCTATCTTAAGCATATGGGCTGTTGTCTCACAGAGTAAGCATTTTTCATTTGAGATTCTTATGAGCTTTATCAGAAATGCAAATAAAGGCTGGCTTTTTATGAGTTTTGTTTGTACATTCGGGTTTATATGGTTTGAGGGTTTTGCTCTGGTACGCATGGCAAGACACTTTGGGTACAAAACCAGCGCGATTGATGGTACTGTGTATGGTGGAGCTGATGTGTATTTTTCGGCTATTACGCCATCGGCATCGGGGGGACAGCCTGCCAGTGCGTATTTCATGATAAGGGATGGCATACCGGGATATGCTGCTACAGTGGCACTGCTGATAAATCTTGTTATGTATACACTTTCACTTCTGACAATTGGTTTACTATGCATGATTTTTAAGTATCCTTTGCTGAAAAATTTCTCAGGTATTTCCCGGATATTTATATGTTTTGGGATAGTAGTACTGATTTTTTTGGCTCTTGTATTTTATATGCTGCTAAGGAAAGGAAGCATACTATACTCAATTTGTGATGCTTTTATCCGTCTTCTCGAGAAAATACATATAATACGGCATGGTGACAGGCTTCGAAAGAAGCTTAAAAATACTATGAAAGAATATCAGGAGTGTTCAAACAGTATCACAGGGCATACAAGGCTTCTTATCGAGATTTTCTTTTGGAATATTATGCAGCGATTATCACAGCTTCTGGTATCGTTTATGATTTTTATGGCGGTAGGAGAAGGAGTAAAAAAGGCGGTTGATGTGAGCGTGATACAGTGCTTTGTGGCGATGGGCTCCAATTGTGTGCCTATACCCGGAGCTATGGGCGTGGCTGATTATATTATGATTGATGGGTTTAAGCAGCTTGTTGGTAAAAATGCTGCGAATATGGAGCTTTTGTGCAGGGGAATGACATTTTATGGAAGTGTCATAACAAGTGCTGTTATTATTCTTATTGGATATATAATTAGAAAAAAAAGAGCAAAATAGTCTAGTACTTTTGCACAATAATATATTGTTATATTAGATGAAATGTGTTATTATTTTATAGTAATATTTACAATATATTTGTGAAGGTATTGGACAATGGGTAGCAATTATAATACTGTCAGGGAGCAGAGCTTCCTTTTTAATGTAAATAAAATATTTCTTGTCATCCATTTGCTGATGTTATTTCTGTTTTCATCTCTGGGAATAGATTTAATGGCGGGAGTGAATCTGATCAGCATATGCTTTTATTTTCTTGCATTCAGTCTGGCCAAATCTGAAAGACTGAGCATATATGTTTATAGTGTGGCTGTTGAGATATTGCTTCATATGGTACTTGCGGTGGTTTGTCTCGGAATTCAATGTAATTTCCAGCTTTTTTTGATCGATGCAATGTTTTTCCTTTTTGCCATGGATTATGTGGTCCTCAGAAAGAAAAAAAAGAATCATGTTGCCATTCTGCTTTGTTGCGTATATGCTATTGCTCTGATTATGCTTTATATGCTTGATGGTTTGTATACACCTTTGTATGTGTTGGATTCTGTTGTAATTAAGAGTATTTCAATTGCTATGGTGTCTGTTGTAGTTTTCTTGATAATCATATGTATGATGTGTCTTTTGCATTTTATGTCTTCCGAGGAGGGGGCGATGGAAAAGCAGGCGCAGTTTGATGCGCTGACTGAGCTTCCGAATCGTTTCTTTATGATGGCAAAGCTTAAGAATCTTTTTGAGGAAGATAATCAGAGAGACTATTATCTTGCAATGATTGATATTGATGATTTTAAGAAAATTAATGATTCATTCGGACACAATGTAGGAGATGATGCACTCAAGATTCTCGCTCGTACTATCGTAAGTAAGGCTCGAGGTGTTGAACTTAGCTATTGCAGATGGGGAGGAGAGGAGTTTTTGCTTCTTGGTAAATGTGTTGACGGAGAGGTGCCTAAGAATTTTCTTGATGAGCTTCGTGTGGAGATTAATTCAAAGACCTTCTGGACATCAAAGGGCAGTGGAAGGATGACCGTGACCATAGGTGCAGGAAAATATAAGGTAGGGCAGGATTACAAGGAATGGATTAATTTTGTTGACAAACAGCTTTATGTCGGAAAATGCACAGGTAAGAATAAGGTTGTATGCTGATACATAATTCTAGGCTTTGACATATGTTAAAACATATATCAAAACATATATTAAAGTTATTGCCGAAAACATATAATTTATATTGAAATTTATATTGAAATTACAAATTTTAGTTGCATGAAGTCAATAACTGTGATAGAATATTGACTGTTCGTAAGACGCCGGCATGTCGGAATGGCAGACGATGCAGACTCAAAATCTGTTGGGCGCAAGCCCGTGTGGGTTCAAGTCCCACTGCCGGCACTATTTGCAAAACCCCGTAAATCCAAGATTTCTAGTAAAATCAAGGGTTTGCGGGTTTTTTCTTTACTCACAATCTTTCAAAAAAATAAAGAAAATAACAGGAGCATGATGATGATAAAAAAGATTTATAAAAAATATGAAATTATATTTAATGTTATATTTTTCTCGATTTTTCCGATTGCAGCTTTTTATCTTATGGAGTTCTACGAACACAATCCCTTTGAAGAAGTCAGATTTATGGCAGGATTTTTCAATATTATTTTGTTTGAGCTGATTGCCTGGATTCTTTATTTTGTTACGGGTAGGGCAAAGTGGGCACTTCGTGCGGTTTTTACCGTGGCTATGGTTTTTGGACTGATAAATCACTATGTTATGCTTTTTCGCTCGACTCCTTTTGTTCCGTGGGATATTTTCTCAATTGGTACGGCGACAAGCGTTGCGTCCAATTATGATTTTACACCGACTGCAGGAGTAGTTGTTGTTACAGTTATATTTATAGCACTTATTGTGCTGATGCATTTTGTTGACTTCAGGATCAAGTGGAAATTCAGGTTCAGACTCATCCCGACTGTGCTTGGAATACTTGTGCTGTGCCTGTTTGTGAATGCCCTGCAGGATGAGGATTTCCAGACAGATAATTACCTGTATCCATTTCTGTTTACACCGGCATATATGACAAAGGTGAATGGAATGGCAGTGACCTTTGCGATGGATCTTAAGTTTGTGGCGGTTGATAAGCCTGATGGGTATAGCAGACAGAAGGCTAAGGAGCTGCTTGACAGCTATACCGGTGCAGATGATAATTCAGCTAATAATGAAGCAAATAAATCAAATACTGTAGCTAATAGTGACTATCCGAATATTATAGTTGTGATGGATGAAGCCTTTTCGGATCTGTCGGTGCTCGGTGATTTTGATACAAATACAGACTATATGCCGTTTGTACACAGTCTTGAAAAGGGCAATGAGAACACTATAACAGGATATCTGAATACGTCTGTATGCGGCGGCAATACTGCCGATACCGAGTTTGAGTTTCTGACAGGCAATACGATGGCTTTTCTTCCGGTAGGAAGTATTCCGTATCAGCAGTATATAAAGAGTGAGACCCCCTCCCTTGCAAGCTATTTAAAGAGCATAGGCTATGCAACGTATGCACAGCATCCGTACTATGGCAGTGGGTGGAACAGGGATACGGTTTATCCTCTTTTGGGATTTGACAATCTTTCGTTTATGCAGGATTATTCTAATCAGAGGTTTGTGCGCAAATATATAAGTGATGAGACGTCATTTGATAAGATTATTGAGACCTATGAGAACAAACCGGATGGTCAGCCGGCATTTATATTCAATGTCACAATGCAAAATCATGGTGGATACACGGACACCTACTATGGCTTTGACAATACTGTGACAGCTGATAAGCTCAATAATTCTGCACTCGACCAGTATCTTTCACTGATTAAGCTGACAGACGAGGATTTAAAGAGTCTCATTGACTATTTCTCAAATGTGGATGAGAAAACTATAGTGGTATTTTTCGGTGATCATCAGCCAAATGATACTGTAGCAAGCTCTGTTCTTGCAGCAAACGGCATGGATTATAACAATTTATCCAATGAAGAGCTTAAGCTCCGCTATCAGGTGCCGTATGTCATATGGGCAAACTATGATATTGATGAGGCAACAGGAGAAGATACGAGCGTCAATTATCTGGCTGCAAATGTGCTTAAAGCGGCAGGTGTGCCGACAAGTGATTACCAGAGCTTTCTGCTAAAGCTTAAGGAGGAGGATCCAATTATATCAGCGGTGCGCACGGATAAGACTTCCGGTAAGACATCGGATATGCTAAATGATTATAAGCTTTTGCAATATTACAGACTGTTTGATTGGGAGGATAAGTGATGAAGTTTGTTAAAAAGCATCCGCTTTTGACAGCGTTTTTAATTCCGTTTTTCATATGTATAATCATTTGTATAGGAAACGGTGTATATCCATTTGGCGATTACTGCCTTTTGCACATGGATTTGTATCACCAGTATCTGCCGTTTTTTAATGAGCTGTGGGAGAAGCTTAGAAATGGTGCGAGCCTCATGTATACATGGAATATCGGGCTTGGCAGTGATTTTGTATCGGTATTTGCCTATTATCTCGCGAGTCCGTTAAACTGGCTTGTGGTGCTTTTTCCAAAGAGCCATATCATCGAATTTATAGAGCTGCTTATTATTTTTAAGATTTCGCTAAGCGGAGCAACTTTTTTCTATTTTCTGAAGGAGCACTTTGTGTTTCTTGGAAAGGATAACAGATATCACAATAGTACATTTGTGCCGGCATTTGTTTTCTCTACGGCATATGCGCTTTCGGGCTTTGTGGCTGCGTATAGCTGGGATGTCATGTGGATGGATGTTGTGGCAGTTGCACCGCTTGCGATAGCAGGTCTTGAGAAGCTTGTGAGGGATAAAAAGCCTGTGCTTTATTATGTATCACTGGCACTTTGCATATTGTCGAATTATTATTTAAGCATCATGCTTTGCATCTTTCTGGTATTCTGGTTTGCATGGCTTTTCTTTACGCAAAAGGGCGGTAAAATGGCTGCAATCGTCAGGTTTGCCGTTTACTCGCTTTTGGCGGGAGGCACTGCGATGGTGCTCATCATTCCGGAGCTTATCATTTTAAGCTACAGCGGGTCATCGGGCATTGAGTTTCCAAAGCAGATAGAGTGGTATTTTAATCTCTTATCTGAGACAGGCAGGATGTGTACGACAGCAAGTGTCTATGAGGGGGCAGAGAACTGGCCAAATCTGTATGCCGGAGCCTTTAGTGTTATGCTTTTGATATTGTTTTTGCTCAACAAAAGGATTAATTGGAAGAAAAAAACAGCTCCGGTATTGTTTGTATTGTTTTTTCTTGTGAGCTTTGCGAATAAACAGCTTGACTTTATATGGCACGGACTGCATTTCCCGGATTCGCTGCCGGGCAGACAGTCGTATCTGTTTGCATTTCTTGTGTTGACCATAGGCTATGCTACAGTCAGAAAGTGGCGTGGCATAAGGCTGTGGCATGTTGGCGTGGCGGTAGTATTTGCAGCGGCACTTATGGCTGTAAGCACGATGTTTGCCGATGAGGATGTGACAGAGTATTATGCAGTTATCATAAGCATATTGTTTGTCGCGCTGTACGGCATTATGACAGTACTATTAAAGCTTGCAGCAAGGAAAAATAAGGAGCTTTTGATGGTCATAACATGCGGTATTGCAATTGTGGAGCTGGCTGTCAATATGGCAGTGACAGGGCTTGGCTGCACAAGCAGAAGCAGCTACAATGCCAATGTGGATGATATACAAGAGGCACTGGAGCTTGCAAAAGAGGATGCCGCTGACAACGATGTGCCTTTTTACAGGGTTGAGGATACAGGCAGACTTACTAAAAATGATGATACGCGGTACGGCTATGCTTCGGGAACACAGTTTTCTTCCCTGATGAATATAAATGTGAGCCATTTTTATCAGGCTCTTTATATGGAGGGAGGCAAGAATTTCTACTGCTATAACGGTGCCACACCTGTCACATCAGCTATGCTTTCGGTCAGATATATGGTTACAAAATCCATACAGCCACAGAATGAGCTGACTACACTTGTAGGAAAATGTAAAAATCACTATCTGTATCGGAACAACTACACGCTTCCGCTTGGTTTTATGATGGATGAGGGAGTGATTGATGCGTGGAAGCCATCATCTTCATCGAAAATCTATTCGATTAACTCTCTTGGCAGGCTGCTTGGCGCGGCAGAGGATACGCTGAGTCTGACAGAGTGCACTCAGGAGGAAAATCCGGGAAGCACGACGCTCACATTTGACCATGACGGATATTACTATGCGGCATACGATTCGTGCAGCGCTGACAGTCTGACCTTCAGCCACGGGGAGTATGAGACCTCATACTCGAAAACCACTCACAGGTATCTGTTTGACCTGGGATATTTAAAGGCGGGGGAGACAGTTACAGTCACAAACACTGATGCCGATGCTGTAAGGTTTAACGTTTACGAGCTTTCCGTTGCAGCAGTAGAAAGTGCATACAATGCGCTCAATGCGCAGACACTTTCTGTGGATGATTTTTCAGATACACACATAAGCGGACACATTGATGTAAAGCAGGCTGGCAGACTTGTGCTTTCTATTCCGAGTGAAAAGGGCTGGACCATGAAGGTGGATGGGAAGGAGACAAAGTATGAGGATTTTTCAGATACGTTTGTGAGCATTTATCTGGATGAGGGAGAGCATGAGATAGAACTTTATTATGAGACACCGGGACTTAAGGCAGGTGCAGCTATAAGCGTAGGCTGTGTGGGTATTTTCATACTGCTTTTATTGGTGCGTCAAATGGTTAATAGACGAAGACGGTTATAGTTTAAATCTCACAGTGACAGATAATGCTTACAGTGACCGGTAATGCATGCAATTATGCGAAACACAGAATGTTCAAATTGTAATGGTATACTTAAATGATTAAAGGGTCAAAAGGTATCATCGATGCATGCTTGCATGCAATTCGATGTATACCTTAGTGACCCGCACTACACCGAGAAAGTAGCAATTTGCTGCGGAAACGCAGGAAATTAGCGGATTTCGAGGTGGAGTCAGATTACGGGAATGCGTAGCATGTAGTAATCTGATTAATCATAAATGAGGGTCAAAATACCTTTTGACCCTCATATCATTAAATAAAACAGGAGATTAACAAAATGAACAAACAAAACAAAAAAATCGCACAGGAAAAAAGAAGAATCGAAAGAGAGAAAGCAGAAAAGAAGGCAAAGGTTGTAAATCAGCTGAAATTCTGGGTGCCGGTAGTGGCAGTCGTTGTGGTAGTTATAGTGCTTATCTGGGCAGTTGCGACATCGGGCGGTTCATCTTCAAACAGTACTGCCGGTACAGAAGCTGCATCACAGGCCACAGAATCTCAGGCATCCGAGACACAAAGCAGTGATTCACAGACCGAGGCAGCAACACTTAATACAGAGGCTGACACAGTTGCAGAAAACGGAGATAAGGTAAATATTGACTACACCGGATATATGGATGGAGAAAAATTCGAGGGTGGAAGCACTGACGGGCAGGGCACAGACCTGGTGCTTGGCTCAGGTAGCTATATAGCTGGCTTTGAGGACGGAGTGGTAGGTCATAAGGTTGGAGAAACCTTTGATTTGAACCTTAAGTTCCCGGATGATTATAAGGTAAATACAGAGCTTGCCGGAAAGGATGTTACGTTTGAGGTGACACTTAACGGTGTATACAAATAAAGAGGATAACACACATATATGGAAAAATCGTTTGAAGAGGTACTGGTACAGTTTTATATTGACCAGTACAGGGAGAATGCGAAGAAAAGTACAGGTAAGCCTGTAAAGCTGGCGCACTATATTCACAGTCTCAACAGTAAAGCAAAATCAATTAAATATGCGCGCTTTTCAAAAAACGAGACAATAGCACTCGACAAGCTGCATCAGGAAATAAAAAGGCTTGCATTGATTACCTATTATTCCAATAATAAAAATGCAAGGCAGATTTTAAATAGAGAAATCCTTCCGCAGCTCGTCAGGGTGGATATGGAGCAGTTTGATGAGAAGGAGGCAGGGTATCTCACAGAGGATTTTCTTAAGCTTTTGCGCAAGGAGTATATAGGTGCGATATGTACCAGAAGCATGAAAGCGCTTTACAATGAGTATCGCAGCAAGGAGCTTAGAAGAGAGATTGTCACGCTGGTTCCGGCACGGCCGGAGCTTGAGTTTCCAAAAGCCCAGAGCATGAAAAGGCGCTTCATACTCCATATAGGCCCGACTAACAGCGGTAAGACATATCAGGCACTCGAGCGGCTTAAGCTGGCGCAAAACGGAGTTTATCTGGGGCCGCTTCGCCTTCTGGCACTCGAGGTGTATGAGAAGATGAATGATGCAGGTATACCATGCACCATGCTCACAGGCCAGGAGTGCCTTCCTGTATCAGACAGCAGAATTATAGCATCGACAGTGGAGATGCTTGACTGTGATAAGGAATATGATATCGCAGTGATTGATGAGGCTCAGATGGTAGCAGATGATGACAGGGGACATTCGTGGACAAGGGCAATTCTTGGTACTCTTGCGAAAGAGATTCATATATGCATGAGCCCGGTGGCAAAGGATGTTGTCATTCATCTGATTAATCTGTGCCATGACGAGTATGAGATAAGGGAGTATGAGAGAAAGACAGCTCTAAAGCTGGAGGATACGCCGTTTTCATTTCCGCAGGATGTGAGGGAGGGCGATGCCTTTATCGTATTTTCAAAGAAGTCGGTACTCAATATCGCAGGGCGTCTTGAGGAAAATGGCATAAAGCCAAGTGTTATCTACGGAAGCCTGCCGCCGGAAATAAGGCGCAGACAGATGACACTTTTCAACGAGAAAAAGACACAGGTTGTCGTGTCAACAGATGCGATAGGCATGGGGCTCAATCTGCCGGTCAGAAGAATCGTATTTCTGGAGGTGGAAAAGTTTGACGGAGTATCAAGACGTCCGCTTGTCATCTCTGAGATAAAGCAGATAGCAGGCCGTGCAGGAAGATTTGGCATATATGATACAGGCTATGTGACAGCCTTAGGTCAAAAGAATCTGAATTATCTGAAGAATACTCTAAATATAACGGAGCAGGATATCGATATCGTAAGTCTTGGCTTCCCACAGGTGCTTCTTACAATGGACGCGCCGCTTGATGCGATAATTAAGCTCTGGCATGAGGCAAAGCCGTCAGCGCCATTTAGGAAAATCAATGTCGATGAGATATTGTTTTTGTATGGCTATGCGTACAAGGAGCGCTACTTTATCGCAGATTTCGATGATAAATATCTGCTTTACAAGATGATTACCTGCCCGATAGATATAAAGGATAAGGAGCTTGTCAGACAATGGCTGCGCTACTGTATGTCATATACATCTGACATATCTCTTGACAAGCCGGATAAGCACTCAAGGTATCAGGGGCTCATGAAATACGAGTCCTATTACAAAAAGCTTGATCTGTACTATCAGTTTTCGGTCCGCATGGGCAAAATTGTGGAGGAGGACTGGCTTGAAAGCGAGCGCGACAAAACACAGGCTAAGATCATGCAGCTTTTATCAAAGAGTAAGGATGAGTATATAATCAGATGCCGGTATTGCGGAAGAATCCTCCCGATTGGCAATTCACGCAATATTTGCAGGGACTGCTACAGCATGATACGCAGGTAATCACGGTTCATATTTTACTGTCAGGTCGTTGAATTTAATTGTCCAATGTGGCATAATAGAAAGAAGACTAAAATATGAATGGAGGAATTTTTTATGGCAAACAATGAGTTGCAGATTGCCGGCTCACAGGGCGAGCTTAGAATCCGCCCTTACGAGCACCACGCAAAGTATTATGAAACAGATCAGATGGGTATAATCCACCATTCAAACTATGTCAAGTGGATGGAAGAAGCAAGACTTGATTTGATGGATCAGATAGGACTCAACTACAGGCAGATGGAGGATATGGAAATCATAAGTCCGGTGCTGTCGATATCGGTAGAGTATCACAGTATGGTGCATTTTGACGATACGGTTGTCATATATACAAAGCTGCTTAAGTATAACGGAATCAAGATGGAGCTTGAATATGTCATGAAGGACAAGGAAACAGGAGAGCTTCGCACCACAGCAAAAAGCAGCCACTGCTTTTTGAACAAATCCGGCAAACCAATCTCACTAAAGAGAATGTATCCGGAATTAGATACGAAATTTTTTGAATTTAAAGAGGCATAATAAGATGATACAGGATAGATTAAAGGCACTTAGAGGCGAGATGGCAAAGAGGGGCATCTCGCTGTATGTGGTTCCTACTGCTGATTTTCATGAGTCAGAGTATGTAGGAGAGCATTTTAAGGCGCGCAAATATATTACAGGCTTCACGGGCTCGGCAGGTACCGCAGTCATCACTATGGATGAGGCCGGACTATGGACAGACGGCAGGTATTTTGTGCAGGCGGCAGAGCAGCTTAAGGATACCACGGTAAAGCTTTTTAAGATTGGCGAGGAGGGCGTTCCGACAGTCGATGAGTATATAAAGGATACTCTTTCAGAGGGCGGTGTAATAGGCTTCGACGGCAGAGTGATAAATGCTGCATGGGGCAAAAAGCTTTCTGAAATCGCAAAAGAAAAGCACGGCAGCATGTACGTAAATGAGGATCTGATTGACCTTATATGGACGGACAGACCTCCTATGTCAAAGGAAGCCGTCATGATTTTTGACAATAAATATACCGGTGAGGATATAAGCTCAAAGCTTAAAAGAGTCAGAGAGCAGATGGCACAAAAGGGTGCAACACTTCATCTGATGTCATCACTTTACGATATCGCCTGGCTATTAAATGTCAGGGGAGGAGACATAAGCTATGTGCCTGTAGTGCTTTCATACCTGGCAATATCAGAGGATAGCTGCATATGGTTTTTGCAGGAGGAGGTTGTGACTAAGGCGCTTAAAGCCTACCTCGATAAAAATGGTATACAGACAAGACCATACGATGATTTTTATGAATATGTGAAGCATATTGATGAAAAAGAGACAGTGCTTCTAGATACATCGGTTGTAAATTACCGCATCTGCAGCAGTCTGCCAAAGGGCGTTACGGTGATTGATTCGGAGGACCCTACTGTTGTCATGAAGGCCGTAAAGAATGAAGTGCAGCTTGAAAATCTGCGCAAAGCGCACTTAAAGGATGCAGTTGCGATGTGCAGGTTCATGTACTGGCTTAAGACAAATATAGGTAAGATACCGATGACAGAGATTTCGGCTTCAGATTATCTTGCATCGCTTAGAGCGAAGCAGAAGGGCTTTCTTGATTTAAGCTTTGCCACAATATGCGGATATGCAGACCATGGTGCTATTGTGCATTACTCTGCAACAGAGGAGTCGGACAGACAGCTTAAGCCTGAAAGTCTCTTACTGGTGGATTCAGGCGGACATTATCTGGAGGGAACCACAGACATCACGAGAACCTTTGCACTAGGTCCTGTGACTGACGAGATGAGGGATATGTTTACGAGAGTGTGCCGCTCAAATATGAACCTGGCAAATGCAAGGTTTAAGGAGGGCTGCTCGGGCCTTAACTTTGATATTCTGGCAAGAGAGCCTTTCTGGGAGATTGGCATGGACTACAATCACGGTACCGGACACGGTGTGGGCTATGTGCTCAATGTGCATGAGGGACCAAACAGCTTCCACTGGAAGCAGTATCCGGGCAGGACTGCAGAGCGTGTTATAGAAGAGGGCATGGTCACTACAGATGAGCCGGGCATCTATTTAGAGGGCAAATTCGGTATTCGTACAGAGAATGAGCTTATCTGCCGAAAGGGTGAGAAAAATGAGTATGGTCAGTTCATGTATTTTGAGAATCTGACCTATGTGCCTATAGATTTAGATGCTATTGATCCAAATCAGATGACAGACAGGGAAAGAGGATACCTGAATGCTTATCATGCGAGAGTTTATGAGCTTGTTTCACCATATTTGAATGATGAGGAGGCCCAGTGGCTCAAGAAATATACAAGAGCTATTTAACGTTACTGTTTGCACTGTAGTGTGACCGGCAGCGATTACAACAATATTATAATTGACAGTAAGGAAAGTATCAAAATGAGTGAAAAGCTTGTACTTATAGACGGACACAGTATTTTAAACAGGGCATATCACGGACTGCCTGATCTGACCAATTCAGAGGGGCTTCACACAAATGCAGTCTATGGTTTTTTGAATATCATGTTCAAGATTCTTGACGAGGAAAAGCCTGACTATCTGACGGTGGCATTTGATGTGCATGCGCCGACGTTTCGCCACAGGATGTTTGATGCGTACAAGGGCACGAGAAAGCCTATGGACGAGGAGCTCAGGCAGCAGGTTCCTATGATAAAGGAAATGCTTACTGCTATGGGCATTAGAATCGTGGAAAAGGAAGGCTATGAGGCCGACGATATACTTGGAACCTTATCTGTCAGGGCAGAAAAGGCCGGTATGGATGTCGCCATCATCTCCGGAGACAGAGACCTCTTACAGCTTGCGACAGACCATGTCATGGTAAGGATTCCAAAGACCAAAAAGACAGGAACCGAGATAGAAAACTACAATACAGCAGATGTTATCGAAAAGTACGGCGTCACTCCAAAGGAGTTTATCGATGTGAAGGCACTGCAGGGAGATACCTCTGATAATATCCCGGGAGTGCCGGGTATCGGTGAAAAGACAGCAGGTGCACTTATTGCAAAATATCACTGTATAGAGGCAGTACATGAGGATGCCGAAAATGTAAAGCCGCCAAGGGCTTCAAAAAATATAGTGGAGTACTGGGAGCAGGCTGTTATGAGCAAGGAGCTTGCGACAATCATACTTGATGCACCGGTTGACTATGAATTTTCCGATGCAAAGCTTAGTGACGGAGTAGAGTCACTCTACACTGAGGCTGCTTTTTTACTTTGCAAGAGATACGAATTTAAAAACATGCTGTCACGGTTTAATGTGGAGGCACCTAAAAACAATGCAGAGGAGCATTTTACGGTAGTAAGGGATTTAAAGACCGCAGAGAGTGTGTTTGAAAAGGCAAAGGGCAGGGAGGTTGCATTTGCGATAGTACCGGGCGTATCTGACGGCGGTGAAAGCGATGGTCAGCTAAGTCTGTTTACTGAGCCGGTTTCAAATGATTATCTTGCTGTTTCGATTTGTTTTTCAGAGGAGGACATTTATTTTATCTGTACAGGTGATGAAATTTCAAGCAGCTTCCTCGATGAAAAACTAAATACCCTGGAGGTAAAGTCATGGATATCACCGGATTTAAAGAGTAATCTGCACAGATTTAAGAGCAAAGAAATAAAGGCAGAGGACAGAAGCAGATATTTTGACATGATGGTGGCTGCATACCTTATCAACCCGCTTGTCGGTGAGTATCCGTATGATGCTGTCGCAAAGGACTATCTGGGGCTTATGCTCTCATCTAAAAAGGATTATCTGGGAAAGCTTGATTTTACTCAGATGATGAAGGAGGATGAGAAAAAGGCAGTGGACTGTGCCTGCTACGAGGTGTATACTGCATGGAAATCAAAGCCTGTTCTTTTGCAGAGGCTAAAGGATATGGATATGCTCACTCTTTATACAGATATTGAGCTGCCACTCGTTTTCGTGCTGTATGATATGGAAAATGAGGGTATAAGGGCTGATGGAATAAAGCTTAGAGAATATGGAGACAAGCTTGCTGTTTCAATAGCTGAGCTTGAAAAGAAAATATATGAGGCAGCAGGTGAAGAGTTTAATATCAACTCGCCAAAGCAGCTTGGAGTCATTCTCTTTGAGAAGCTTGGTCTGCCAAATGAAAAGAAGACAAAGACAGGTTATTCGACTGCGGCAGATGTGCTTGAAAAGCTGGCGTCTAAGTATCCGATCGTTGCGGATATTCTGGAATACAGACAGCTCACAAAGCTAAAGAGCACATATGCTGACGGACTTTCAGGATATATTGCATCCGATGGCAAAATCCATACTACCTTAAATCAGACAATCACTGCGACAGGCCGTCTTTCAAGCACAGAGCCTAATCTGCAGAACATCCCGATAAGGATTGAACTGGGCAAGCTGATCAGAAAGGTTTTTCTGCCTGAGGAGGGAGATTTGTTTGTTGATTCAGACTACTCGCAGATCGAGCTTCGAGTGCTTGCGGCGCTTTCCGGGGATGAAAGGATGATAGAGGCCTTTAAGAATGGTCAGGATATCCACAGAAGTACAGCGTCTCTTGTGTTTGACACACCGTTTGATGAGGTCACAGACCTTCAGAGACGAAATGCCAAGGCAGTGAATTTTGGTATCGTATATGGTATCAGCGCGTTTGGACTGTCTAACGACCTGGGCATCTCAAGGAAAGAGGCGCAGGGCTATATAGACAGCTATTTTGTCAAATATCCAAAGATTAAGGAGTTTTTGGATCAGACGGTTTTGGATGCAAAGAAAAACGGCTATACAAAGACTATGTTTGGGCGTATCAGACCGATTCCCGAGCTTACCTCGAGCAATTTCATGCAAAGACAGTTTGGAGAGAGAGTTGCGATGAACTCACCTATTCAGGGTACAGCAGCCGATATCATAAAGATTGCCATGATACGTGTGCATGACAGGCTTCTTGAAGAGGGCTTAAATTCAAGACTTATACTTCAGGTGCATGATGAGCTTTTAATTGAGACAAAGGAAGCTGAGAAGGATAGAGTGATCAAGCTTCTGGAGAAAGAGATGCGTGGTGCAGTGGACATGAAGGTATCCATGGAGGTGGGCACCGAGTGTGGCTATGACTGGTATGATGCGCATTGATGACAGAAAAGGAAACAGTATGATTTTTATAGGAATAACAGGCGGTGTAGGTGCCGGAAAGTCGGCAGTGCTTGGCTATCTTAAGGAGCTTGAGGGCGTAAGGGTCATGCTATCCGATGAGATAGCACACGAGCTGATGGAGCCGGGAAGCGACTGCTACAACAGATTAAAGGAATTGTTTGCCGAAGAACCGATATGGCTTGAGGATGGACATTTTGACAGACCGGCACTTGCCAAAGTGATTTTTTCGGATGACGAAAAAAGGGAGCTTTTAAACGAGATAGTGCATCCTGCTGTAAAGGAATATGTGTTTAATGCAGTCGAGGAGGCCAAAAAAGAAGGTCTTTTCATGCTCGTGCTTGAAGCAGCACTCCTTATAGAGGAGGGATATGGTGAAATCTGCGACGAGCTGTGGTATATTTATGCAAGTGAAGAGGTCAGAAGAAAAAGACTTAAGTCATCACGCGGCTATTCAGATGAGAAGATAGACAGCATCTTTGCAAGCCAGCTTAAGGAAGATGAGTACAGAAGGCACTGCAGGGAGGTTATCGATAATAACGGAGATATCGAAAACACGATAGCTTCGATAAATAAAGCGCTTAGCAAATACAAGGAGTAGTTGAAATGAACAATGTATTCGGTTTGGATATTGGTACAAGAAATGTTGTAGGAACTGTTGGCTATCAGACTGATGACAAGGAGTTTGTTGTTGCAGCACAGTATGTCAGGGAGCATGAGACCAGAGCAATGCTCGACGGTCAGATACACGATATAGGCAGGGTGGCAAAAACCATTAAGGAAGTAAAGGATGAGCTTGAAAAGCAGACAGGACAGCCGCTTGAAGAGGTGTGTATAGCAGCCGCAGGACGAGTATTAAAGACTGTTACGACACATGTGGAGTATGAGTATGCGCAGGAGACTGTAGTGACAGGCGAGGATGTGCATACACTTAACCTGCTTGGCATAGAAAAGGCGCAGGAGGCACTCAAGGAGGTAAACGATACAAGCTATAAGTTTTACTGTGTGGGATATTCTACAGTCAAATTCTTTTTAAATGATGAGGTGTTTATCAGTCTTGAGGGTCATAAGGCCAATAAAATAGGCGAGGATATCATAGTTACATTTCTGCCTGAGGATGTGGTAGACGGACTGTATGCGGCAGTGGGACAGGCAGGTCTTAGTGTTGCCAATATGACACTGGAGCCTATTGCGGCTATCAATGTGGCCATACCTGAAAACTATCGTATGCTTAATATCGCACTTGTCGATGTGGGAGCCGGAACAAGTGATATTTCAATCACAAGGGACGGAAGTATTATTGCCTACGGCATGATACCGCATGCAGGAGATGAACTGACAGAGGTTATCGTGCAGCATTTCCTCGTGGATTTCAATATGGCGGAGAGCATCAAGCTTCAGTCTACGACAAGTGATACGGTTACATACAAGGATATCATGAGCATCGAGCACACAATTCCTGCAAAGGATGTCTGGGATGTGGCAGCACCTGTTGTTGATAATATTGCACAAGAGGTATCGGCTAAAATCAGAGAGCTAAACGGTGACAAAACAGTGAGTGCCTGCTTTGTAGTCGGAGGCGGAGGCAAGATACACGGCTTCACGGAAAAGCTTGCGGAAGACCTTGACCTGCCGGAGGAAAGAGTCGCTCTAAGAGGTGAGGAAGTGCTTGGAGATGTGACCTTTGAGCAGGAGGATATTAAGAAGGATCCGCTTCTTGTCACTCCAATTGGTATATGTCTGAATTATTATGACCAGAGAAATAATTTTATCATGGTCAGATTCAACGGTGAGAGAATAAAGCTCTATGACAATAACAGGCTTACAATAGTCGATGCGGCGCTTCAGGCGGGATTTCCAAACGATGAGCTGTTTCCAAAGCGCGGCACACCGATAAACTTTACGGTAAATGGTGTGGCACGGCTTGTAAGAGGCGAGGCCGGAGAGGGCGCAGTGGTGACCATGAACGGAAAGCCTGCAAGCATCAACACACCGCTTGAGCCAAACAGTGAGATAGTCATCGAGCCGTCCACAGCAGGAGAGGCAGCAGTGTATAAGATATCGCAGCTTGATGAGTACAATCATTCTGTCATTACTTTTATCATAAACGGCAGAAGGGTTTCATGTCCTAGGTTTGTCCAGGTAAACGGAAGGCTTGAGCCGGAGGATTACAGCATCAGGGAAAACGATGTGATTGAGACAAGAAATTACTATACAGTGCGCCAGATTGCGCAGTTTATGGACCTCGTTATTGACACAGACCAGATGATATTTGTAAACAATGAAGAGGCTGATCTCGACACTCTTGTATATGAAAATTTCTCTGTTGAGTGGAAAACAGATGAATATGGTGTTGCAAGAATCGACAATAACAATTATAATGACACACAAGAGTCTGATTCAGATGATGCTTCGGTCTTAGCTGAGCAGGATGCAAACAGCATAGAGTCAGACAACACAGTGAACAGAACATCAGAGCAGATGATGAATCAGGTGCTCGATGAGCTGCATGATGATTTTGCTAAAGAAGCTGAAGCATCTGCTGTGCCGGAAAATGAATTGCCAAAAAATGATATACAGGAAGAAATACAGGAAGAAGACTCATCAGAAAATACAATTACAGTAATTGTAAACGGTGAGCCTGTGGAACTGTCCGGCAAGGATACATATATATTTGTCGATATATTTACCCATATCTCATTTGATTTACAGGCAGGAAAGGGCAGGGCAATAGCCACTGTAATAAATGGCAGGGATGCCCAGTTTTCCGAGGAGCTTCATGAGGGAGACAAAATAGAATTATACTGGAAAGAGAATTAACATGTTAGAATTATGCAGCATTGCCAGCGGCAGCAGTGGAAACTGTATATGCGTGGGTACGGATGATTGTCATGTGCTCATAGACGCGGGCATCAGCGGTAAGAAAATAGAAAACGGACTGAATGAATTTGATATGACTGCCACAGATATGCAGGGCATTCTTGTGACGCATGAGCATATAGACCACATCGCAGGGCTTGGTGTCATGGCAAGACGCTATCATATTCCGATTTATGCAACAAAGGCCACAATCGGGGCCATAAAATGTACCAAATCCGTTGGAAATATAGATGATGAGCTGTTTCATCCTGTTGAGGCAGGCGTCGATTTTACAATAGGCGATATAGAATTTGAGCCGCTTCACATATCACACGATGCGGCCGATCCTGTCGCGTACAGGTTTAAAAATGAAAATCATGCGATGGCAGTCGTGACAGACCTTGGCACGTATGATGACACACTGGTTTCAAAGCTTCAGAACCTTGACGGACTGCTGCTTGAAGCCAATCATGATATAAATATGCTCCAGACTGGGGCATATCCGTATCCGCTCAAGCGCAGGATCATGGGTGACAGCGGACATTTGTCGAATGAGAGAAGCGGGCAGTTGTTATGCGAGCTTCTTCATGATAAATTTGGCTCAGTAATACTGGGACACCTTAGTAAAGAAAACAACTACGAAAAGCTGGCGTATGAAGCCGTCAGGCTTGAGGTCACTATGGGAGACAATCCATATAAGGCAAGTGATTTCCCTATGTATGTGGCTAAGAGAGACAGGGCATCAGACCGCATAGCCGTAGAATAAGAGAACAGGAGAATAAGTTGTTATGGATAACACAAAGAACAAAGTAATCATCACAGTTGTCGGAAAAGACACAGTAGGAATCATCGCAAAGGTATGTACATATCTGTCAGAGGGCAGTGTAAACGTACTTGATATCTCACAGACTATCGTTTCAGGTTATTTCAACATGATGATGATTGTGGATATGGCAAATGCTACAGCTTCATTTGCAGAGATTTCTGACCAGCTTGATGCACTTGGAGAAGAAATTGGTGTAACAATAAAGTGTCAGAAGGAAGAAATCTTTGAGATGATGCATCGAATCTAGTTTAGCATAAAAATGTCATACACAGTTAAAGGAGAACAGCAAAATGATAAATATTGGTGAAGTAATTGAGACCAATGACATGGTGGAGAAGGAAAATCTTGACGTGCGTACAATCACGCTCGGTATCAGCCTGCTCGACTGTATAGACTCAGACCTTGCAAAGGTAAATGAGAATATCTACAACAAGATTACAACACTTGCAAAGAATCTTGTAGCAACAGGAAAAGAGATAGAGAACAACTACTGTATCCCTATCGTAAACAAACGTATTTCAGTTACACCTATCGCCCTTGTCGGCGGTGCGGCCTGCAAGAGCTCAGAGGATTTTGTTACCATAGCAAAGACACTTGACAGAGCTGCCAAAGAGGTAGGTGTCAACTTCATCGGTGGATACTCAGCACTTGTGTCAAAGGGCATGACAAAGGCGGATGAGCTTTTAATCAAATCAATTCCTCAGGCAATGCTTGAGACAGACCTCGTATGCAGCTCTGTAAATGTTGGCTCTACAAAAACCGGAATCAACATGGATGCAGTAAAGCTGATTGGTGAGATGATAAAGGAGACAGCAGAGGTGACAAAGCACCTTCCTGTATCAGGCTGTGCCAAGTTTGTAGTATTCTGCAACGCTCCTGATGACAATCCGTTTATGGCAGGAGCCTTCCATGGTGTGACAGAGGCTGATGCCATCATCAATGTAGGTGTCAGCGGACCGGGAGTTGTAAAGACTGCTCTTGAAAAGGTAAGAGGCGAGAACTTTGAGGTGCTCTGTGAGACAATCAAGAAGACAGCCTTCAAGGTTACTCGAGTAGGACAGCTCGTGGCAAAGGAGGCTTCAAAGAAGCTTGGAGTGCCATTTGGAATCATAGACCTCTCACTTGCACCTACACCGGCTATCGGAGACTCTGTAGCTGATATTCTCTGTGAGATAGGCTTAGAGAGAGCCGGAGCTCCGGGAACAACAGCAGCACTTGCACTCTTAAACGATCAGGTGAAAAAGGGCGGTATCATGGCATCCTCATATGTCGGCGGACTCTCAGGTGCCTTTATTCCTGTATCAGAGGATCAGGGAATGATAGATGCCGTAAACGATGGCGCACTCACCCTTGAAAAGCTTGAGGCTATGACCTGTGTATGCTCAGTGGGACTTGACATGATTGCAATTCCTGGCGATACAAAGGCTACGACAATTTCAGGAATTATCGCAGACGAGATGGCTATCGGTATGATAAATCAGAAGACAACAGCCTGCAGACTGCTTCCTGCAATCGGAAAGGATGTAGGTGATGTGGTAGAAATCGGAGGACTCCTTGGAAGTGCACCGGTTATGCCGGTAAACAGATTCTCTTGTGATGCATTTGTAAACCGCGGTGGAAGAATCCCGGCACCTATTCACAGCTTTAAAAATTAGTAAATAATGGCATTGTTTACAAGTATGTACTTATAAGAATAACTTATAAGTACATGCTTATTTTAAAGTGGTACTTGACAATGACAAAAATACATGCTTAAATAAAGACAGTTATATGACTGACGGAAGTGGATAACCACATGGAGTATAACAGTTGATTGCCGACCGTCTGGGCGCACATTTATATAAGTTTCCTGCAGAGCTTTATATTTTTATGTGTGTTCAGACGGTCTTTTTTTTTCCGGCAGGCCCGAGTAATTTGGGAATGCAGACCACATTATCAGAAAACATGGAGGATGACATGGAAAGAGTATCATTAGCAAAGGAATTATCAAGCACAACATACCCTGGCAGAGGTATCGTAATCGGCCGCACAAAGGATGGTAAGAAGGCTGTAACAGCATACTTTATCATGGGCAGAAGCGAAAACAGCCGCAACAGAGTATTTGTAGAGGATGGCGAGGGCATCAGAACACAGGCATTTGACCCTTCAAAGCTTGAGGATCCAAGTCTTATCATTTACGCACCTGTAAGAGTGCTCGGCAACAAGACAATTGTCACAAACGGTGACCAGACAGATACTATCTATGAGCTGATGGACAAGCAGCAGACATTTGAGCAGGCCTTAAGGACAAGAGAGTTTGAGCCTGACGCTCCTAACTATACACCTAGAATTTCAGGAATCATGCATATTGACAATGGTGAGTTCAACTATGCTATGTCAATCTTAAAGAGCAACAACGGCAATCCTGATGCATGCAACAGATATACATTTGCATACTCAGCACCGGTTGCGGGAGAGGGACATTTCATCCATACATATATGGGTGATGGCAATCCACTGCCAAGCTTTGAGGGTGAGCCTACATGGGTAGACATCGACGGAGATATCGATGAGTTTACCGATATGGTATGGGAGAACTTAAACGAAGACAATAAGGTATCACTTTTTGTCAGATATATTGATATCGCAACAGGCGAGTATGAGAGCAGAATCGTAAACAAAAACAAATAAAACACTATATAAACGGTCAAATATACAAGATAAGCAGATAAAAACAGGAGAACAGAAAAATGCAGGAATACGAATTAAAATACGGATGTAACCCAAATCAGAAACCAGCCAGAATATTTATGAAGGAGGGAGAGCTTCCTATAAAAGTGCTTAACGGCAGAGCCGGATATATCAACTTCCTTGATGCTTTTAACGGATGGCAGCTTGTAAGAGAGCTTAAGAAGGCAACAGGTCTTCCGGCCGCAACATCCTTCAAGCATGTTTCACCTGCAGGTGCAGCAGTAGGACAGCCACTTTCAGATGTGGAGAAAAAGATTTACTGGGTTGATGATATGGATATTGAGTTTACACCACTTGCAAATGCATACATCAGAGCAAGAGGAGCTGACAGAATGTCATCATTTGGTGATTTTATTTCACTTTCAGATGTATGTGACAAGAGTACTGCACTTGTAATAAAGAGAGAGGTATCAGACGGTGTTATTGCTCCGGGTTACACAGACGAGGCTCTTGAGATTTTAAAGGCTAAGAAAAACGGCAATTACTGTGTTATCGAGATTGACCCGTCATATGAGCCGGCACATATTGAGAGAAAGGATGTATTTGGCATCACATTTGAGCAGGGCAGAAATGAGCTTCATATTGATGACGATTTCTTCTCAAATATCGTGACAGAGAACAAGGAGCTCACAGAGCAGGCTAAGATTGATCTGGCAATCTCTATGATTACTTTAAAGTATACACAGTCCAACTCTGTATGCTATGTAAAGGGCGGCCAGGCAATCGGTATCGGAGCAGGACAGCAGTCTCGTATCCACTGTACCAGACTTGCAGGCTCAAAGGCAGACAACTGGTGGCTTCGTCAGTCTCCACAGGTGCTTGGACTTCAGTTTGTGGATGGTATCAGACGTGCAGACCGCGACAATACTATTGACCTTTATATCGGTGAGGATTATATGGATGTGCTTGCAGAGGGCGAGTGGCAGAAGTTCTTCAAGGTAAAGCCGGCCGTATTTACAGCAGAGGAGAAGAGAGCATGGCTTGACAAGAATACAGATGTAGCACTTGGATCTGATGCATTCTTTCCATTTGGTGACAACATTGAGCGTGCTCACAAGAGTGGCGTGAAGTATGTAGCCCAGCCGGGTGGATCTGTGAGAGATGACCATGTTATTGATACATGTAATAAGTACGGCATGGTGATGAGCTTTACAGGAATCAGGCTTTTCCATCACTAATCACAAGGTATAAGAGAATTATATAATTATATACTGAAATTAAGAAAACGGTGTGAATCCAACAGGATACATGCCGTTTTTGCGTTAAATTATGAGTGAACGAAAATTTCCTAATTAAATATGTAAAAAGTACTAGTATTTATGTAATAAAGATGTTATATTTTAATAAAGCACTTAATTAACTAAAAAATAATTATGTGGAATTATAAAAATTAGTTATTGGGAGGAAATGAATGAAAAAGAGAAGATTTGTGGCATTGCTTATGACCATGGCAATGCTTGTATCAATGCTGTCAGGATGTTCATTTGGTTCATCATCAAAAAAGGTCACACAGATATACTTCCTAAGCTGTAAGCCTGAGGTAAAGTCAGTCTGGGAGGAGGTTTCAGCAGCCTATGAAAAGGAGACCGGTATTAAGCTTAAGGTACTTACCGCAGCTGACGGCAATCACGAGAGGACGCTTAAGGCGGAGCTTGCAAAGAAGGACTACCCTACAATGTTTCAGATAAACGGTCCTGTTGAGTACGGTAAGTGGAAGAATTACTGTATGGATATTTCTGATACAAAGCTGTATTCATGGCTTTTGGATAAGAGCATGGCAGTGACAGGTGACAATGGAAAGGGTGCATACGGCATACCTTATGTTGTTGAGGGCTACGGAATTATCTACAATAATGCAATTATGGAAAAGTACTTTGCATTATCAGATAGGACAAGCCAGATAAAGAGCATGGGAGAGATAAACAATTTCGCTGCCTTAAAGGAGGTAGTGGAGGATATGCAGGCACATAAGAGCGAGCTTGGAATAGAGGGAGTATTTGGCTCAACATCGCTTTCACCGGGTGAGAGCTGGAGATGGCACACACATCTGATGAACATCCCTATAACCTATGAGCTTCAGGATAAAAATGCATCGGAGCTTGACTCAATTGATTTTACATACAGCGATGAATTTAAAAATGTTTTTGATCTGTATGTAAACAATTCGTGCACGCCGGCATCAGAGCTCACAGATAAGGGCGTAGAGGATTCGATGCAGGAATTTGCTAAGGGCAAGGCTGCAATGATCCAAAACGGTAACTGGGGCTGGACACAGATAGAGAGTACGGACGGAAATGTGGTAAAACAGGAGGATGCCAAATACATGCCTATATATACAGGTATGGATGGGGAAGAGTCACAGGGACTTTGCATCGGAACAGAGAATTATATCTGTATCAACTCACAGGCCACAGATGAAGAAAAGCAGGCATCTATTGACTTCCTGGAGTGGCTTTACAGCTCAAAGGAAGGCAAAAAATTTGTGACAGAAAAGTTTGGATTTATTCCTCCGTTTAGCACTTTTAAGGAATCGGAATATCCGTCAAACCCACTCGCTGTTGAGGTGCTTGAGTACATGAATGACAGCTCAAAGAAATCTGTGCCATGGAACTTTGTTACATTCCCGAACCAGAAGTTTAAGGATAATATGGGAAGTGACCTGACGCTCTACGTTAATGGTGAGATGGACTGGGATACACTTGTAGATACGGTTAAGGCTGACTGGACAAATCAAAAGAGCAGTGAGGAGGAATAATTTATGAAAACTATAAAGGCAAAGGTAGCGACGCTTATTGCCACGACTTCACTTGTTCTTATTGTGGCAATACTATCGGTTTCGCTTACCGTAATGAAGAAGAACGTAGTAACTTTATGTGAGAACTATTTGTATGATACATGTGTATCTGCGTCAAATACACTTTATGAGAGCTTTTACGGAGATACAGACCAGGTAAATATGGATGTCAGGGTGCAGTACATACTTTACAATGTCGGCATTCAGGATATGGATTCAAGTAAGGCATATCTGGTGGACAAGGATGGAAAATATGTCTATCATGACGACCCTAAGATGATAGGCAAAAAGATGGAGGACAATCCTGTAATACAAAATGTACTCGACAAGCTCAACTCTACAGGAGTCATGGAAACCGCAAAGGTTGAGGAATGTAAGGTGGACGGCAAGGAGAAGTACATAGCATTTATGTGTACGGTCAATGACTGGGTGGTATATGTAGAGGCAGATAAATCAGATGTGCTTGCATCCATCACCACAATCACCACATTCTCTCTTTTAATGGGCGTGATACTGGTTATTTTGGCAGTTGGAATCGGTATCCTTGTCACAAGAAGGATTACGAAGCCAATTACAAAGCTTACAGCAGTTATCGATGATATCTCACAGCTCAACATGACTGATGAGCATGAAATTCCGATCACAAAGGATGAAATCGGTGTCATGGGCGTGGCTCTAAAGAGAATGAAGGAGCAGTTAAATGGTATTATATCAGAGCTCAACGGAATCTCCGGAAAGCTTGTAAACGACTCAAATACTCTGTATGATATTTCAGAGAATGTAACTGATGCTTCGACCAACAACTCGGCAACCAACGAGGAGCTTGCCGCAAGCATGGAGTCCACCTCACAGTCAACAGAGGAGGTTACAAACAGCGTCCTCAATATGAACAATAATGCTATCGAGGTGGCAAACAAGATAAGCGAGGGAACAAGCCTGACAGCCGGAGCTATGGAGAAGGCAAATGCTATCCATAACAGAACAAGCAGTGCAAGAGAGGAGACTCTTAAGGTTTATGATTCTATCAAGAGCACATCTGAAAAGGCAATAACAGATGCAAAGCAGGTAGAAAAGATTAATGAGCTTGCAAAGGCTATCCAGGATATAGCAGATGAGACCACACTGCTTTCCTTAAATGCTTCAATAGAGGCAGCAAGAGCAGGAGACCAGGGCAGGGGCTTTGCGGTTGTAGCCAGTGAGATAGCAAATCTTGCGGCAGAATCAACAGCAACCGGTGCCAATATCGTGACAATCGTTGCACAGGTTAATTCATCGGTAGAGACACTCACAGGATGCCTGGTTGATGTGCTTGACTTCCTTGAGAACAAGGTAATGAATGACTACGACGCTTTCATGACATCATCTGATGAGTACAGTGATGTGGCAAGAAGCATCGAGGATTTCATGAATCAGGCAAACAGCGAGGTTGAGCAGCTTAGAAATGCGATAAGCCGCATAACGGATTCTATGGATTCAATCAACCAGAATATCAATGAATGCTCAATCGGCATCAATGATATTGCCAACAAGACAACAGAGGTAGTTGAGCTTACAAGCGAGAGCTTTGAGCGTTCTACAAACTGTAAGGATTCAGCATCGGAATTACAGAATATTACCTCAAGATTTAAAATTAAATAATTCAATAATAGGAGACTTCATGATATAATTACTGTATACATTTTACACAGTAGTTAATCATGGAGTCTTTTTATGTCATTACAGTTTATCACAGGTAATTCAGGAAACGGAAAAACAAAATATCTCTTTAACACGATAGTGAAAGAGGCAAAGGCACACCCAAGGGACAATTATCTTGTCATAGTGCCCGAGCAGTTTACGATGCAGACGCAGAGACAGCTTGTGGATTTGTCTGAGAACAAAGCCATCATGAATATAGATGTGCTAAGCTTTAAGCGCTTAGCCTATAGAGTGTTTGATGAGCTGGGAATCACAAATCTCACGGTGCTTGAGGAGACAGGTAAGAACCTTGTGCTCAGAAAGCTTGCGGCACAGGAAGCGGATAAGCTTGGCGTAATAGGCAGAAACTTAAACCGCATCGGCTATATAAGCGAGGTAAAGTCACTGCTTTCAGAGCTTGTGCAGTACAATATATCACCAAAGGAGCTGGGAAGATATATTGATTCCGGCAGGCTGTCCGATACGCTTTCCGGCAAGCTCAAGGATGTGCTCGTGCTCTATGAAGCATTTGAGAAGTTCATGCAGGATAAATATATTACGGCAGAGGAAATACTTAATGTGCTTTGCAATGTGGCAGAGGAGTCTACCATTCTTAGAAATTCAGTCATTGCATTTGATGAATTTACAGGCTTTACGCCTATACAGAATCAGCTCATCAAAAAGCTCTTTGTCATTTCAAAGAAAATATATGTCACACTGACTATAGACTGTCGTGAGGATATCTTTAAGAGCAGGGGTATGCAGGAGCTGTTCGACATGCCAAAAAGGACTGTGAAATCACTCACCGAAATGGCAGCGTTTTATGGCATAGAGGTCGAGGAACCCATTATCCTTGATAAAAACTACAGGCTTTCAGAAAACGAGGAGCTAAGCTTTATGGAGCAGCAGCTTTTCAGAAAACGAAGATGCTCCTTTGAAAAAGAACCAAAGCACATTCACATAGACTGTCTGCGTGACCCAAAGCAGGAGCTGACAAGGATAGCAAGAAAAATTAATGAGCTCGTGAGAAACGAAAGTCTGCGCTATCGTGATATTGCGATAGTCACAGGTGATGTAAATACATATGCAAATTATGTGCGTGAAATATTTGACAAATACAATATCCCTTACTTTATCGATGCCACACAGGAGATTTTGTTTCATCCGTTTATTGAGTTTATCAGATCTATTCCTGATATTGCGGCACAGAATTTCTCGGCAGATGCGGTGTTTAGATTTTTGCGGTGCGGCTTTAGTAAGCTATCGGACAATGAAATAGACGTACTTGAAAACTACGTGCTCGCATGTGGCGTGAGAGGTAAAAGCGCGTGGGACAAAAAGTGGGTCAGGCTGCCAAAGCAAAAGGCATGCTATGACCTTGAGCTTTTAAATAAAAGCAGGGAGTATATGATAGAGCTTTTAAAGCCGGTATATCAGGTGTTTTCCGATAAAAACTCAAAGGTAAGGGACTATGTATTGGCGATATACAGGCTGACAGTTTTGCTTGAGATACCTGATAAGCTTGCAAAAAAGGAGCAGGGACTGCTTGAGGCAGGAGACCAGACCGCATCAAAGGAATACGGACAGATATACAAAATAGTCATGCAGCTCTTTGAAAAATATGTGGCGGTGCTGGGTGATGAATGCATGGATGCAGAGGAATTTACACAGATACTGGATGCCGGGCTTGATGCAGCAGATGTGGCAGTCATACCGCCGGGATACGACACAGTGACCATCGGAGATATCGAGAGAACACGTCTGACAAACATAAAGGTCATGTTTTTTGCGGGCGTAAACGATGGGATTGTCCCAAAGGCAGCAGGAAGGGGCGGCATCATATCCCAGTATGAGAGAGAAGCACTTAAGGAGCTGGATATAGAGCTTGCGCCGGGTGCGAGGGAGCAGGCGTTTATACAGAGATTTTATCTGTATCTGAATATGACAAAGCCATCCAGTGAGCTTTATATCAGCTATACGAGGCTTGACAGTGAGAAAAAGGCAGCTCAGCCTTCGTACCTCATAGGCATATTAAGGGGGATGTTTCCAAAGCTTGCAGTGACAGAGACAGAGGATGTGGAGCAGCTTGCAGACCTATCAGGCAAAAGAAGCGCCATGGACTATCTGCTGTCAAACGAGGTGGATGACAGCTGGTGCGAGATTGCGGCAGCTGTGATGCTTTATGATGAGACAGATAATGAGGCAGATGATAAAGAATATGTTAATGAAAATGCCGTGGAGAGGCTCATCGAGGCAAAATTTGAGCATTATTCCAAGGATCCGATAAGCCGTAACGTGGCAAGAAGCATATACGGCAGACACATGGAGGGCAGTATCACGCGCTTTGAGCAGTTTGCGAGGTGCGCATATGCTCATTTCCTGAATTATGGACTGCGGCTTACAGAGCGTGAGGAGAGCGGCTTTTCATCCCTTGATATGGGTAACATATACCATGAAGCACTCGAAAGATACAGTAAAAAGCTTGATAGGGAGAGTACGGACTGGTTTAGCGTGACAGATATTAAAAGAGATGAGCTTGCTATGGAAGCGATAAACGAGGTGGTTGATGAATATGCAGGCTTTGGCATATTTGATACTGCAGAGAGCCTGCACACCGTCTCACATATGAAGGCGGTCTTTAAGCAGACAGTATGGGCGCTCACAACCCAGATACGAAGGGGAAGCTTTGTGCCGGAGAGGTTTGAGTTTTCCTTTTACGAGAGCCTTGATATGGCAAATGATGTGACGGTTGATATAAAGGGACGCGTGGACAGGACAGACACATACAAGGATGAGGGCAGGCTGTTTGTGAAGGTGCTGGATTACAAGTCGGGAAATACTGTCTTTGATCTGGTGAAGCTGTACTATGGCACACAGCTTCAGCTTGCAGTGTATATGGACGCTGTCATGGAGCAAAAGAAGGCGGCACAAAAGCAGGTAAGTGTGGAGCCGGGCGGTATGCTATACTATCACATTGACGATCCTGTAATTGATTTAAAGGATGTGACACCGGGTGCGGAGCTGTCTGAGGAAGAAATCAATCAGATGATATTAAAGAGGCTCAAGCCTGACGGACTCATAAACTCGGATGAAAAGGCATACAGGGGCATGGACAGGGACTTTGAGAAAAGCTCTGACGTAATCCCTGTCACCTTAAAAAAGGACCAGACACCGGCTGCAGGCTCAAGGGTGGCAAGTGCCGAAGAGTTTGATGTAATAACAAGGTTTGCGAGAGAGAAGCTTCGCGAGATAGGAAGAGAAATATACGATGGAAATGTCGCAGTCAATCCTATCAAAAACAAGAAAACAGACAGCTGCGCATATTGCGCTTTTCAGGCCATATGCAGGTATGATTCAAGGATACCGGGCTTTAGCGAAAGAAGCTTTAACGGTGACAATAAGGAAGATGTGCTTGATAAAATGCGTACTCAGCTTGCAGCGGCAGAGCATAAAGCAGCCTATGGAGATAATAATATAAAGCCATAATCGGGAGACATAATATGGATGTTAAATGGACCAGTGAACAGCAGAAGGTTATAGATTTAAGAGACAGGGATATACTTGTCTCAGCGGCAGCGGGCTCAGGAAAGACAGCAGTACTCGTTGAGCGTATAGTAAACAGAATATGTGTGGATGATCCGCCTGTGGATATCGACAGGATGCTTGTGGTGACGTTTACAAAGGCAGCAGCAGCTGAGATGAGAGAGCGTGTCAGCCGCGCCATAGACAGCTTGAAGGAGCAAAGACCGGACGATGAAAATCTGCAGAGGCAGTCGACACTTGTTCACAATGCGCTCATCACTACAATAGATTCGTTCTGTCTGTTTGTGGTGCAGAACAATTTCGCACAGCTTGATCTGGATCCCGATTTCAGGATTGGGGACCAGGCAGAGCTTAAGCTTATGCTAAAGGATGCTCTTGCACAGGTATTTGAGGACAATTATGCAAGAGAAGACAACGAGGCATTTATTAATCTGGTAGATACCTACAGCAAGGGGAGAAATGACTCTGCAGTCAGGCAGATGGTGGAGGATATCTACTATAAGGCGGGCAGTGCATCATGGCCGATAAGGTGGATGAACAGCCTCTTAAGTCTATACGATATAAAGTCAGCTAAAGAGCTTGAGGACTCAGAAATCATTAAAGAGATAGTGGATTACAGCAGGGTGCTTTTGGAGGAGGCCGTTTTGGAGCTTACACTGGCTAAAGATATGGCTTTGGCTACACCGGGACTTGAAAAGTATGCGCTTACGCTTTCAGAGGATATAGCACTGTTTGATGGACTGTCTGATGTGACAGGCTATGGCAGCATGCAGGAGTTCTTAAACAAAATATCCTTTGGCAGAATTGCAGTCATCAGGAAATTTGACGGAGACGAGAAGAAAAAAGAGCGCGTGAAAAGCATGCGCGATGCCACCAAGAAGAAGGTGGATGGAATAAAGCAGAAATACTTTGGCATGTCAACGGATCTCATGTATGAGCAGCTTGAGCGTCAAAGACCATTTGTTAAAGAGCTCATACGGCTCTCACTCGAGTTTTATGATGCTATGGAGGCTGTAAAGACAAAAAAAAGAGTGTTTGATTTTTCTGATATAGAGCACTTTGCGCTTCGCATACTGGTGGATGAGCAGACACTTGAGCCGACAGAGACAGCTCGTGAGTTTTCAAAACATTTTGAGGAAATCATGATTGACGAGTATCAGGACTCAAACCAGGTGCAGGAGGATATACTAAGAGCTATTTCAAGAGAGCACCGTGGAGCTGGCAACATGTTTATGGTGGGGGATGTGAAGCAGAGCATATACAGGTTTCGAATGGCACGTCCTGAGCTGTTTATGGAAAAATACAACACATATACGTCAGATGACAGTGCACATCAGAGGATAGATCTGCATAAGAATTTCAGAAGCAGGAATGAGGTGTTAGACTTTACTAACGACATATTCTACAAAATAATGGCAGCTGATTTGGGCAATGTGCAGTATGATGACGATGCAGCACTGTATCCGGGTGCAAGCTATCCTAAGGAGACGATGAGTCCTGAGCTTTTGCTTGTTGATTACAAGGACGAGGATCTATCTGAAATTATAGAGGATGAGGATGGAGACAAGGTGCAGATAGAGGCTCTTTTGATTGCAAACCGTATCAGGAGTCTGATGGAAAACGGCATGGTGACTGATAAAAAGACAGGGCAGCTAAGAGCAGTGCAGTACAGGGATATAGTGATACTTTCGAGAAGTGTTGCGACCTGGGGCAATACAGTGGCAGCGGTGCTAAAGGACTGTGATATTCCGGCGCATGTAGAGTCAAATACAGGCTACTTCTCATCGTATGAGATACAGGTGATACTGTCAATGCTTCGTATACTCGACAATCCGCTGCAGGATATTCCGATGGCAGCAGTGCTTGCCTCGCCTATCGTGGGCATGGATGATGAGGAGCTTGCACAGATCAGGGCAGCCTTTAAGGGAGTAAGCTTTGCACAGGCTGCACTTAGCGCCATGGCAGGAGAGGCTGGCTATGAGGATGAGAAGCTTGAAGCTTTCGCAGCGGTATTTGAGAGACTAAGAGGTGCCGTAGCTGATACACCAATCCATGAGCTTTTGTACATGATACTTGATGAGACAGGCTTTTACAGGTATGCATCGGCCATGCCGGCAGGAAAGCGGCGCAGACAGAATATAGATATGCTGATAGAGATGGCCACAGCCTATGAAAAGACCAGCTACAAGGGACTGTTTCACTTTGTCAGGTACATAGATATACAGCAGAAATACGAGATAGACTACGGAGAGGCAGATACAGCAGGCGAGAACGATGATGTGGTGCGTATCATGACAATCCACAAGAGCAAGGGTCTTGAGTTTCCGGTGGTGTTTGTTTCCGGACTTGGCAGGCTTTTCAACACGCAGGACATAAAATCAGACCTGGTGATACACGAAAAACTGGGACTTGGTCTGGTGGAAAAAACAAAAAGCCCAAGGACAAAGCGGCCATCACTAATCAGAAATGAGATAGAGAGCCGCATTAAAAGGGAAAATCTGGGAGAGGAGCTGCGTGTGCTGTATGTAGCACTCACCAGGGCAAAGGAAAAGATAATCCTGACAGGAGGACTTTCAAATGCCCAAAAATCCTTTGAGAAGTATAGAGGCAATGTAAATGCAAACCAGCCAATAAGCTTCGGACAAAGGGAGGGCGCAGGATGTTATCTGGACTGGATTATACCGGCTATGCTGTCATATCCGGATAAGTATACGGTATCCACAGTCGATGTCACAGAGTTTGCTGCACGAACTGCGATGGATATGGCGGCAAACGATATATCTAAAGCGCAGCTTGTTAAGCAGATAAGCGAGGCGGATGAAGCAAAAGTCAAAAGATTAGCAGAGGGCTTTGATTTTGAGTATGCATATGCCTCTGATATAACCAAAAAAAGCAAATACTCGGTCTCAGAGCTGAAGCATGACTCCATGGTTGAAAGGTATGACAGCACTGAGAGTGAGGCAGAGCGTCCTAAGTTCCTTTTGGAGGAGAAGGAGACCTATGTGCCCGACTTTGCAAGGGATGAGGATGAGACAGGCAGTGCTTCTAATGAAGGCAAGGAGCTAAAAAATGCAGCTGGTGTGAACCGGGGAGCGCTTCGCGGAACTGCAGTACACCGTGTCATGGAGTGCCTGGATTTCAAGAGGCTGTATGATATAGATACGAAAGACCATGTGGCAGTCAGTGCATTTGTGAAGGAAAGCATGGATGAAATGCTAAGAAAGGGGCTTATCACAGACGACATGTACAGGCTTACCAGGTCAAGGCTTATAGAGCAGTTTGCAGCATCAGACGTGGCAGCGCGTATGGCACAGGCGGATAAGAGGGGCGATTTGTTTAAAGAAAAGCCTTTTGTGATGGACTATGAGGGTGTATTGGTTCAGGGAATTATTGACGTATTCTGGCTGGAGAATGACAAAATAGTGCTGCTTGATTACAAGACGGACAGGGTAAATGCTGCTAAAGAGCTTATCGACAGATACAGCACACAGCTTGAATTGTATGCTGATGCACTTGGAAGAATTTTTTCCACAGATGGTAAGAGTATACAGGCGGATGAGAGGCTCATATACTCATTTTGTTTACAGCAGACAATTGTTACAGGTCATAGTGAGCTGTAAAAAGTAACGCAGACAATTAAGGCAGCCGATTATGAATATAAAAAATAGTGGCATGTCACAGCAATCTATTATATAATTATAAAACCAAAGAACATAATTTACATGGAGGAATGCAGTATGTACGAGTACGATGACGAGGTATTAGACACATTTTTAAAGAAACAGACACAGCTTTTTAGCGAGGAGGTTGCAGATACTCCGGAGGCTGCAGAGGAATTTTTAGAGGACTGCATGGCTGTGGTATGTAAGAGTATAAAGGAAGTAAGAGATTATTTTGACGAGGCAGGCTCAGATATTTCGGGCATGTCAGATGATGAGCTTATGGACCAGAGTGAGGTCTTTGCCATTGCGGACGGCAGATTCCTTGTTGTGGAAGGATAGCAGGTATGAAATATTTTAGGAAAACGATGTGTATGCTGCTTGCATCCGCGACACTGCTCACAGGCTGCAGTATTGGGGGCAAGGAGATAGTGCTTGATATAAATACCACGAACAGCCATACAGTTTTTTCCGTGGACAATATGAAGTGCGATAAGACGGAGGCACTCATATATCTGGCCAATTACAAAAATCTGTATGGCACTATGTATGATGTAAACCTTCTTGAGACAGATGATGCGTCTGATGTGGAAAAATACATAAGGGATGTCACTGTTGATGAGCTGACGCGCATATACTGCATGGTTTCAATTGCACAGCAGAAGAAGATTACTCTTACAGACAAGGAAAAGAGTAGCGTGTCAAAGGCAGCAAAGGAATACTATGGCTCATTAAATGAAGCTGAAAAGAAATTCACAAAGGCTGACGAATCAGACATAGAGAGCGCATACGAGCATTATGCGATTGCGCAAAAGCTGTACAAATCCCTGTCGAAGGGAGTTGATACAGAGGTAAGCGATGAGGACGCAAGAGTCATCCATATACAAAAAATCTTTGTAAAGAGCAAGGAGAGCGCAGATGCTGTGAGCCAGAAGCTCTCGGTGAAGGAAGATTTTGCAGCAGTCGCATCAGGCAGCAGTGAGGACAGCCAGACAGATTTATATGCGGCAAAGGGCACTCTGCCACAGGAGGTTGAGGCTATAGCATTTGAGCTTGGCGATGGAGAGACATCGGATATGATAAGCACTGATGACGGCTACTATTTCATCAAGTGTATATCCAAGCTGGACCATGAAAAAACAGAGCAGAACAAGGTCACGATACTACAAAAGAGACAGCAGGAGCAGTTTAATGATGACTATGAGCACTTTGTAAAAAAAGCAGGCTTTAGCTTAAACAGCGACCTATGGGATTCCATCAGTATAAAGGATGAAAAAGATGTGAAAACAAGCTCCTTTTTTACCGTGTATGATGAATACTTTAAAGAAGATAACTAGAATAAGAGGACACTAATAATAGATAGGAGCATATAATATGGACTGGGAATTTGACTTCCTCTATGCAATTCAGAGTATCAGAACACCCCTTTTAGACAAGGTAATGGCACTTTTGTCCACCCTCGGAAATGCAGGCGCATTGTGGGTTGTGATAGGTGTAGTGCTTTGTATTTCAAAAAAATATCGTCGTGGAGGCTTGCAGATGCTTTCGGCAGAGCTTTTGAGCTTTATAGTGGGCAATCTGATAATAAAAAATATGGTCGACAGATTGAGACCGTGCCAGATAGATGAGACAGTCAATCTTATAGTAACGATACCGTTTGATTCATCATTTCCTTCGGGACACACGTTAAACGGCATAACGGCAGCAGTGACACTTATGTTTATAGACAAAAGAATGGGAATACCGGCGCTTGTACTTGCCATACTTATAGCATTTTCACGTATGTACAACTTCATGCATTTTCCAACAGATGTCCTGGCAGGAGCTGTGCTTGGAGTGATATCGGCAGTGTTTGTGAACTGTTTGTTTAAGAGAGCCGGTAAGAGTGAGGTGACTAAATAAAGCTATAGAAATGTCACATGAAATGGCATAAATAATAAACGTATAATAGAATGAATACAAATAATTAATAAAAAGCTGTACACATGCAGGTCTATGAAACCTGCATAGTGTACAGCTTTTTGTTTATAATGAGATGTGAACAGTAGGATTACTTGGTGAGAAGAAGCATGATATCATTACTTCTCTTTACAAATTTAGTCATCTGATCAACTGAAAGCGGCTGGTTAGAAAGCATTGCAAGGTCGTAAAGCTGCTCAGCAAACATTGGAACATGCTTGGAATCCTTATTGTCTAAGATGTACTTCACAAGCTCGTTGTTGGCATTTAATGTGAGTGTCTGGTCAGCGGCAAACATGCTTGGATCCATTCCACCCATGCCTCCGGCTGCGTACATCTTCATCATATCCTGCATACGTCTGCCCTGCTCTGAGAGTGTGAGCACAGATGCTACATCTGCGTTCTTAAGGTTTTCTACCTTTACAGTGAGCTTGTCATTGTTCAAAGCCTTCTTGAATACCTCTGAGAGAGTAGTGGTTGCCTCTGTGAGGTCTGCACCGGATTCATCCTTGAGAGACTCTGTGAGGTCTGCATCTATTCTCATGAACTTGTAGTGGTCATTTCTCTGCTCAAGCTGTGTGATGAATGATGTATCGATGTTGTGGTCAAGGATAACAGCGTTCATGCCCTGCTCCTTGAACAGCTTGATGTACTGACCCTGCTGTACTACATCTGTGACATAGTAAACAGTATTTTTTTCCGGCTCCTTGTTTTCATCAGTGTCGGCTGAGCTGTCTGCATTTGCATCTGTATTGTCAGAAGCATCGGAACCTTCTGCATCTGTTTTTTCATCCTCCGCAACAGGTGCGAGCAGCTCAGGAAGAGTCTGATACTTGTCATTGATATCCTTGAAAAGAATATAGTCGTTTATCTTGTCGCAGAACTTCTCGTCCTTTAAGCAGCCAAACTTGATGAATGGGCTGATGTCATCCCAGTATTTCTCATAGGCTTCCTTATCTGTCTTGCACATACCGATGAGCTTGTCAGCTACCTTCTTGGTGATGTACTCAGAAATCTTCTTTACGAAGCCGTCATTCTGGAGAGCAGAACGTGATACGTTAAGCGGTAAATCAGGACAATCGATAACACCCTTAAGAAGCATCAAAAACTCAGGAATGACCTCCTTGATATTGTCTGCGATAAATACCTGATTGTTGTAAAGCTTAATAGTTCCCTCGATTGAGTCGTACTCTGTGTTGATCTTAGGGAAGTAGAGGATACCCTTTAAGTTGAAAGGATAGTCCATATTCAGGTGAATCCAGAAAAGAGGCTCCTTGTAGTCTAAGAATACCTTTCTGTAAAAGTCCTTGTATTCCTCATCTGTACACTCATTCGGGCTCTTTGTCCAAAGTGGAGTTGTATCATTGAGCGGAACAGGACGCTTAACGATTTTGAGCTGATCCTTTGCAGGAGATACCTCTACCTGCTCCTTCTCGCCCTTGTCATTTTCTTTTTCCTCGTACTTGGCATCCTCATGGATTTCCTCGATGACAGTGTCAGTGTCGCGCTTGTCAGCCTTGTCTATTGTCTCGTACTCCTCAGGAGCATTTTCCTTTGCAAGGTAAATCTCTGTAGGCATGAAAGAACAGTACTTTTCGATAACCTCACGTGCGCGGTACTCGTTTGCGAACTCGAGACAGTCGTCGTTTAAGTAGAGTGTAATCTCTGTTCCGACGTCGTCCATGTCGCCATCCTCCATGTTGTACTCTGTGCCACCGTCACATGACCAGTGAACAGGTGTAGAGCCCTCTTTATAAGAGAGAGTATCGATTGTTACTTCGTCAGCTACCATGAATGCTGAGTAGAAGCCGAGACCGAAATGACCGATAATCTGGTCATCATTTGACTTGTCCTTATATTTCTCGATGAAGTCTGTAGCACCTGAAAATGCGATACGGCTTATGTATTCCTCAACCTCATCGGCTGTCATACCAAGACCGTTATCGATAATCTTTATTGTCTTTTCGTCAGGGTTTACGAGCACCTGAATCTTGCCCTTGTAATCTGCAGGAAGGGAATACTCACCCATCATGTCGAGCTTTTTGAGCTTGGTGATGGCATCGCAGCCGTTTGAGATGAGCTCACGATAGAAGATATCGTGGTCTGAATATAACCATTTCTTTATAATAGGGAACAGGTTGTCGCTGTCAATTGAAAGATTGCCGTGTTTTTCTGTCATTTTTACACACTCCTTGTTTTTTATTTTAGGTCTACGCCGCGGTTAAAGGCTGTGGGGTGCGGGATAGCAGACAATAATTCCTCAGAGAAAATATGAAGTCAGCCACAGGATTTTGTATGGATAGTTATGTGGCATAATTTTGGTTGTGCCACCTTGTCCGGTAATGGAACCCTGTGGCAGTTCATATTTTATCTTCGGAACAACTGTCTGCTACCCGCAATTTGAGCTTATTTCCGCGAGTGTAGGTCTTTAAAAGATGATCAAATGAGGCTAATTGATTTTATAGAAGAAAATCAGTTGTACCTATTTAATCATTTGATAGCATTTAAAGGTTTATCAGTTAAATAAACACAATATGATAATAAGTCTGTAATTTGGAAAAGTCAATAGAAAATTAGCACTCAAAATTGGTGAGTGCTAACAAAACGGCGAGAAACCGCGTGAATTGGGCATTTTGGGAATTGTGAAAAGTTTATAAACTTATTTTTCACTGGACATTATGGCGTAAAAATGCTAGGATTTATTTTATCATATAATTATAAGGAGACTAATATGTTACAGACAGGTATTAAAGGTAAGAAAGAGATTACAGTGACTTTGGATAAGACAGCGAAGGCTATGGGAAGCGGCACGATGGATGTGTTTGCTACTCCGGCTATGATTGCGCTAATGGAAAATACAGCTTTTGAGAGTGTTGCGTCTGAGCTTGAGGAGGGAAGTGGTACTGTCGGTACTGCGCTTGATATCAAGCATGTTTCGGCTACACCGGTTGGCATGAAGGTGACCTGTGAGTCAGAGCTTGTGAAGGTGGATGGCAGAGCGCTCACTTTCAGCGTGAAGGCTTTTGATGAGGCCGGACTCATCGGTGAGGGTACTCATGAGCGTTTTATAGTATTTGAGGAGAAATTCCAGAAGAAGGCAGATGACAAAGCAAAGTAGACCGGATTTAGATAGTAAGAAATGTAACACCGAAGCGGATACCGGAAAAGATAATCTCGATAAAAAGAGCCAAGTAGGAGATAGCAATAAAAAAGAAAATTCCGGGGAAAAAAGTGCGAGGAAATACAGCAGAAGATGGGATATCATTGTGACAGCCTTTGATTTTGTGACCAATTTTTCAGAGAGCTCTATTTCTGCATATGCAGGGCAGGCGGCATTCTTTTTGATGCTGTCGTTTTTCCCGTTTTTATTGTTTTTCTTTTCGCTGTTGAGCTGGACACCGCTTACTGAGGCTGATTTTCTGATGTGGGCGAGTTCATTTATTCCGGAATCGTTCAGCGACATCATGAAGGATCTGGCCAGTGAGGTGTATGCCAGCGGCACGGGCAGGCTTTCTATCACTATGATTACCGCCGTGTACTTAAGCTCAAAGGCGTTTATTTCGTTTCAGCTTGGGCTTGATGATATGTACCATGTGAAGGAAAACAGAAATTTTATTTTGAGGCGCATATATTCGGTGCTTTACAGTATCGTTTTTGCGTTGGCGCTTATTTTTTTACTGGGTGTCATGGTGTTCGGAAATAAGCTCAGGAAGCTTTATTTTTCGAATGTTCATCATATAATTGGAAGTATAATAGGCAGTGTGGTTGATTATCGCCTGGTAATCTGCCTGCCGGTGCTTATTTTATTTTTCTGGGTGATTTATGTATTTTTGCCAAACAAGAAGCAGAGAGTAAAGTACCAGCTCCCGGGGGCTGTATTTGCGGCGGCTGCATGGATGATTTTTTCGGGAATCTTTTCTGTGTACGTGGATAAATACAATAATTATTCTTCATTTTATGGCACAATGACCACTATTGCGCTTATAATGGTATGGTTATATGGTTGCATGTATGTGCTTTTCATAGGCGGTATAATAAACCGCACATGGGAGGAGCGTATGGATGCAAAAAAATATTATAAATAATAAATTCGGAGGCTTCGAATATATGGATAATAATAAAGAAATGATAGAGGAGCTCGTATCACAGATACTTGACGACTATCATGATGACAAAATCATAAATCAGCAGGCACTTTTTTCACAGCCTGACAAGGATGCTGTGTGTGACCTGCTCTCAAAGCTCATTAAGATAATGTATCCCGGCTATTTCAAGGGCACAAGCTTCAGATATTACAACCTGGACAGCCAGATTGCGGTGCTTTTAGAGGACATCATGTATAATCTGCGTAAGCAGGTGGTGCTTGCCCTGCCGCAGAATCCTAAATACAGGAGCTTATCTCATCACGAGCTTGTCAATATGTCTGAGAAAATCAGCAATGATTTCTTTAAAAGGATTCCAAAAATCAGGGCTCTGGTGGAGACTGATGTGGCTGCGTTTTTTGACGGAGACCCTGCAGCCTACAATTACAATGAGATTATCCTTTGCTATCCGGGACTGCTTGCAATCACTACAAACCGTATAGCACATGAGCTGCATCTGCTTGGAGTGCCGCTCATCCCACGTATGATGACAGAGTACGCACACAGCAAGACCGGTATTGATATCCATCCGGGTGCCACTATCGGCAAGAATTTCTTTATTGACCACGGAACAGGCATCGTGGTCGGTGAGACCACTATTATCGGTGACAATGTCAAGGTGTACCAGGGTGTGACTATCGGAGCTCTTTCTACCAGAGGTGGACAGAAGCTTAAGGGTGTGAAGAGACATCCGACTATCGAGGACAATGTCATCATCTATGCCGGAGCTTCTATACTTGGTGGTGAGACTGTTATCGGAAGAGGTGCTGTCATTGGAAGTAATGCATTTATTACTTCGTCTATCGAGCCGGGGGCTCGTGTCAGCATCAAAAACCAGGAGCTTTCCATCAGAACTGGAGAGCGAAAGGAACTTGTGGCCAGCGAGATGGAGACTGATTCGAGCTGGTTCTACGTAATATAATATTATAATATACTTTTTTCTGAGGTCGGTACGCGCGCCCCGGACACTGGGTGTCGCACACGTACTCTCCTGCAGGCTACGCTTTACAGTTAAGATACTGTATGAATTATGCTTTTTAGGGTTTCTATGCTTGACGAAACCGTCGAAACGCGCCGTCCATGGCGCGGTTCTCCTCGCTCCTGCGTCCATGCAGGAGCGTTTCTGCGTTTCATGGGCATAATTTAACAGTATCTAAACTGCTTCGCTATGCGCCTGCAGGAGAGTACGTGTGCGCCACCGGTGCCCGGGGCGCGCGTAACGACCTTCAGTCAAAAAGTATATTTATTAAGTAGGACTAAATTAGCATAATGTACAATAGCCATAGGTTGATAGCATAGTAGACAGGCTCTTGTGGAGCTGTAATCCATAAAACTTTTAAAACAGCTCCCAAAATCAACCCAAAAGCCGAAAAAAATCCAGAAAAAAGTAGCTGAAACCGCAGAAATTCCCAAAACAGCTCCCAAACCCAACCCAAAAGCCGAAAAAAATCCGAGAAAAAAGTAGCTGAAACCGCAGAAATCTCCAAAACAGCTCCCAAACCCAGCCCATAAGCCAGAAAAATTGCGTGAAAAAGAAGCTGAAATTGCAAAAAAGCCTAACAAGCATAATTTCGTACAGTATCTTGGCAGCGAAGCGTAGCGAACACGAAAGCACTCAGCCGGTAAGTCTACGCGAGCAAGCCAGATGGCACCGAGCCTTGGGACCCACCCTATTAGCCACAACTGAAAAAAGTAAGAAAAATCTAAAAAATATTATTGACATCTAAGTAACGTTAGAGTATACTAACAGCCGTAAGAGAAACCAAATGATGTTTTTTATCATTAAAGTGTTGAAAAGAGGTAAATATGATGCCATTATCAATGAGTGGTGCCGGGGAGGCACAGATAATCAAGAAAATCGGCGGAAAGGAAGAAGTGAGATCCTTCCTTGAGAAGCTGGGCTTTGTTGTAGGAGGAGAGGTGACTGTCATCTCAGAGATAGCCGGCAATATGATAGTCAATGTAAAGGGCGCCAGAGTAGCAATCGGCAAGGACATGGCTAATAAAATCATGGTCTGATACAACATATGTAACAGACATAGATTGATATAATAGATATAGCATATATAACATATATAACACATGCAGCAACGCACTGTGTATAGGCTGTAATTACTTTAGATTTAAACGATTTTGTTATGATATTATGGAATCGTTTATATAAATTATTTAAACTATAAAAAATTAAAAAAGGAGTAGTCAGCATGAAGACATTAAAGCAAGCCAAAGTAGGCGAGACAGTCAAGGTTGTCAAGCTCACAGGCCAGGGTGCAGTCAAGAGACGTATCATGGACATGGGAATTACTAAGGGTGTTGAAATATTTATCCGCAAGGTGGCACCGCTTGGCGATCCGGTAGAGGTGACAGTGAGAGGCTATGAGCTATCACTTCGTAAGGACGATGCCTCTATGATAGAAGTAGAGTAAATTTTTTTTGACTATAAGTTAGCGGATGCAAACTGTAGGCAGAATGAGCAAACAAAAATAAGGAGATTAAAACATGGCAGTAAAAATTGCTCTCGCAGGAAACCCGAACTGCGGAAAAACAACACTGTTCAATGCCTTAACAGGTGCCAACCAGTATGTTGGTAACTGGCCTGGTGTTACAGTTGAGAAAAAAGAGGGAAAGCTTATCGGTCACAAGGATGTAGATCTGGTGGATTTACCGGGTATCTACTCACTTTCTCCATACACTCTCGAGGAGGTTGTTGCAAGAAATTACCTTATCGGAGAGCAGCCTGATGCGATTATCAATATCGTGGACGGAACCAATATCGAGCGTAATTTATATCTGACAACACAGATTATCGAGCTTGGTATTCCGGTGCTTATGGCTGTAAATATGATGGACATCGTAAGAAAGAACGGAGACAAGATCAATATCAAGGCACTCGGCGAGAAGCTCGGCTGTGAGGTTGTTGAGATTTCAGCTTTAAAGAAGACAGGAATCAAGGAGACAGCAGAGAAGGCTATCGAGATAGCAAAGTCAGGCAAATCCGTTCAGAGGGTACATCACTTTGCAGATGATGTGGAGAGCACAATCGCAGGCATCGAGGATAAGCTTGGTCTTGCAGTAGCAGAGAACCAGAAGAGATTCTTTGCAATCAAGCTTTTAGAGCGTGACTCAAAGATTTCTGAGGTATTAAAGAGTGCTCCAAACGTAGATGCAGAGATTAAAGCTCTCGAGGACAAATACGATGATGACACAGAGAGTATCATCACAAACGAGAGATATCAGTACATATCTTCAATCATCGGCTCATGCGTAAAGAAGGCACGCGCCGGAAAAGAGACAGTATCAGACAAAATTGATAAGATTGTTACAAACAGATTCCTGGCACTGCCTATTTTTGCACTCATCATGTGGGGTGTATATTATGTAGCAGTATCATCACTCGGTGGAATTGTAACAGACTGGACAAACGACACACTCTTTGGTGAGTGGATTCAGCCGGCAGTGCAGACATTTATGGAGAATGTAGGCTGCTCTGAATGGCTCGTATCACTTGTAAAAGACGGTATCATCGGAGGTCTTGGTGCACCTATCGGATTTGCACCACAGATGGCTATCGTATTCTTATTCCTCTCAATCCTTGAGGACTGCGGATACATGGCACGTGTAGCCTTCATCATGGACAGAATCTTCCGTAGATTCGGCCTCTCAGGAAAGTCATTCATCCCATTCCTTATCGGATCAGGATGTGGTGTGCCGGGAATCATGGCAACACGTACTATCGAGAACGAAAAAGACCGTCGTATGACAATGATGACAGTAACAAATATCCCATGTGGAGCAAAGCTTCCGGTTATCGCACTTATCGCAGGCTTTATCATGGGTGACGGCTGCTGGTGGATGGCACCTCTTATGTACTTTGCAGGAATCGGCCTCACAATCATCTACTGTATCATTTTAAAGAAAACAAGAGCATTTGCAGGAGAGCCTGCACCGTTCGTAATGGAGCTTCCACAGTATCATATCCCTTCAGTAAAGGGTGTGCTGTTACATGTATGGGAGAGAGTATGGGCATTCCTCAAGAAGGCCGGAACAATCCTCTTCCTCTGCTGTGCAGTTATGTGGTTCCTTTCAAGCTTCGGCATCCAGGATGGCGCATTCGGACTTGTTGACACAGAAAACAGTTTACTTGCAGTAATCGGATCTGCAATCGCAGTTATCTTTGCACCACTCGGATTCGATACATGGCAGGCAGTTGCATCATCACTCTCAGGCTTTGTAGCAAAAGAGGGTATCGTTTCAACAATGGGTGTGCTCTCAGGACTTGGAGAGGTAGAAGAGTATGCAGTAAGCATGCATGATCAGTTTGCAGCATTCTTCCCAACAACAATGGTAGCAGTATCATTCCTGTTGTTCAACCTGTTTGACTCACCATGTCTTGCAGCTATCTCAACAACAGCAAAAGAGCTTAACAACCGTAAGTTCTTCTGGTTTACAATCATATTCCAGAACGTATCAGCTTACTGTGTAACACTTATGTTCTACCAGATTGTGGGACTTTGCATAGGTGAGGTAGCCTTCAACTTCTGGACAGTAGTTGCATTTGTACTCCTTGCAGGTGTATTATACTTATTGTTCAGAAAAGACCCTAATAAGGTAACAGTTAAGAACACTTCATTTGCGGCATCAAACGTGTAACAGGTGTTTAAATGAGAATCAACCTGGAGTTTAACACAGCAGACCTCATAGCAGTCATAGTTCTTCTATGCCTGCTGGGGCTTGCCGTAAAGATAATAATAGGATTTTTCAAAGAAAAGAAATAATGCAGTAGCATATTTAGTAGCATTTGTAGTGAATAGGAGATGATGACATGCTGGCTGATATCATTGTAATTGCAATTCTTGTAGTGATAGTTGCACTTGTAATCAGGACAATAATCAAATCAAAGAAAGCAGGCAAGAGCCTGCAGTGTGGAATGGACTGCAGCCATTGCAAGGGCTGTCATTAATCCCCGGCGTGATGCGTATGAAGCGCCGGATGGGTAATTTCAGAAAAACTAATCCGGTTGCTTAAGCTGCATCTGTCGGCATCGGTAACGATAGGAGGATGTATGTCGAAAGAAGCAATAGAGCAAAAAGAGGTAATCGTTGGCAAGCTAAAGGACAGCGGATGCAGGATTACAAAGCAGAGACTTATTTTGCTTGATGTAATCCTCGAGGGCGAGTGCGGAAGCTGCAAAGAGATTTATTACCGGGCGTCAAAGATAGACCACTCTATCGGGACCGCTACGGTGTATCGGATGATCAATACGCTCGAAGAGATTGGAGCGATTGACCGCAAAAATATGTATAGAGTGCAGGTATCTTAAGCCTGGTTTTATATACTGTTTATGGTGAATAATATTTCGCCCCACCTATTGCTGGTGGGGCGTTTTTGAGTATTATGTTACAGTAATTGCATTTTTTAGAAAAATCCGCTATACTATAAAAAAGATATAATCGATTAATTAATTGGAAAGAGGGGATATATAATGACAGCACTTAGACAGAGCGCCATAATGGAACTTGAAAAAATACCGGAAGATAAATTATCATTTGTGATACAGATTATGCAGGGTGTAAATGGATTATATGATGATTCAAATAGGGAAAAGAAGGCTGCATTTGCAAGACTTGAAAAATTGCGAAAAAAAGGAACCGTTGTTGATGATGCTGCTGAATTAGCAACTTATAGGGAAGAAAAGTATGGTAAATAGAAGCACACTAAGAGATAAAAAATCTTAGTGTGTTTTTTTATACCCAAAAATATAAAAAAATACTTGACATATTGATACAAGTAAGATATATTTAACTCAGGTTAGAGATAACTAACATGAAAGGAGCCCAAATGTGTCAGGAAGTTTTTCAGATTGCGATGAGCATGAATTTAAAGAGCGTGGAAATGCAGCTTGCCCTCCAGTGTGCCCCACTAATTACAGGAGCGAGAATCTCAAATATGCTCATGATTGACAGCACTGATGAGAGCGCCATGAGAGTGATTCTGAGAGCTTCCGGTATATCGCATTTCAGACTCGCAGCAAGGAATGAGAAAACCGCCTTCCTCTTATTCCGCAGGAGCCGCTTAGAAGCATATCTGAATAATTCAGAGGCTTTGGACATACTAAAGAAAGCGGGATATGAGGATTTTTCATTCGGCAAGATATTACTTAAATTCAAAAAACGCTATGAAGCGTATCTGAATGATGAACACAAGCAGTTTCCGCATGAGATGGGGCTATTGCTCGGATATCCGATAGAGGATGTGAGAGGCTTTATAGAGCATAACGGTTGCAGCTGCCTGTATTCAGGGTACTGGAAGGTATACCGCAACGTACCACTCAAAAAGAAGATGTTTGAGGATTTTGAAAAGGCGAAGGAAAGTGTCATACAGCTATTGGCCGAGGATATAGATATGAGGCTGATACTGGAAATATATAAAGAAGAACCGCAGCAGATAGCGGTATAGGAGGAATTAAAATGAGCAAAATCAGTGTAGTTTATTGGTCACAGTCAGGCAATACAGCAGCAATGGCAGAGGCAGTGGCAAAGGGTGTCACAGACGCAGGAAAGGAAGCAGAAATCGTATTCGTAAGCAGTGCTTCAATAGATGAGCTTAAATCAGAGACAGCATTCGCGCTCGGATGCCCTGCAATGGGTGCAGAGGTACTCGAGGAGGGCGAGATGGAGCCATTTGTTACAGAGCTCGAGGGCAGTGTGGCAGGTAAAACAATCGGTCTGTTCGGTTCATACGGATGGGGCGATGGCGAGTGGATGCGCGACTGGGTAGAGCGAATGACAGCAGCCGGAGCCACAGTGGTAGGCGGCGAGGGTGTTATCTGCCAGGATGCACCGGACGATGATGCAAAGACAGCCTGCGAGGAGCTTGGAAAGAAGCTTGCAGCGGTATAAGCAAATCAGACTATAGCGTGGCCGCGACAATAGGAATGGCCACGAAAAAAATATATTTTATCTCCGCAAAGTATAAACTTTGCTCCTAGTGTAAATCTGGGCCGGCGAACTTCCCATTCGCCGGCCCGCTCTCTTTTTAATGACATTTGGGCTATTGCATTGGATAGAGTTATTATTATATAATCATTTCTGCCAGAACAAAGTGCTGATGAGAAAAATGATATGCTGGAGAATGAGTTTGATATCAAAATGGAAGGTGACAGAAAGGAGTTGTTGAAATCTATGTGTAATCTCAGTCAAGGAATTAAAGAACAAGGAATCGAACAAGGACGTAGAGAAGAGCGAATTTCTACATTGGTGACCTTCTTCAAAAATGATGGTACTGTAGCTGCAGCAAAACAAATGCTTAATTCGTCAGATGAGGACATTAAGATTGCTAAGGAACGTCTTTCGATGATTGAAGAGTAAAGATGCAAGAAAACACCTCTATTGCAGTGCAATGGAGGTGTTTTTTGCTATTGCCTAATCAGAAAGAATGTAATAAAAAATTCGCAGATTATTACAATCTGCGAATTCCAACCTCCCCTATGTATAAAATAAGCATTTTATAAAAATATGACCATTTTTATGACCACTTATGGGATAACTATAGAATTGATTGCGGAGCGCTTGGTCTCCAGATTTGGATGCACATAGCGGTTCAATGTAATATTCACATTGGAATGTCCAAGAATCTCACTTACACTCTTAGCGTCGGCACCGCTGCTGATACAGTTTGTGGCAAAGGTATGGCGCAGAGCATGAAAGTGAGTATCACCGATACCTGCCTCTCTTAAATAGATATGAAATTTATTCTGATAAGTGCGGGGATCCATAGGCTGCTTTTTCTTTAGAAAATAAGAGTCACTTCTCATTGAAGTGTTATAATAATCTGACATCTTGTCATATATAAAGTCCGGGATAGGAATCTCACGAAGTGAATTTGAAGTCTTGGGTGAATCTATATATAAAGAAGTCTTTCTTGTGGCAGTGTGGTTATTTTGCAATGAACCGGATGTGTTTACTGTGTCTACTGGAAGCCTCTGCACTGTGCGATTGACATGCAGAGTGCGACCAATCATGTCGATATCTTCCCATTTCAGGGCACAAATTTCCCCTAAACGAAGCCCCATAAAAAGGCACAATAAAATACCGAGCTTATAGATATCAAGCTCGGTAAGAAGATACTTGGTTAGCTTTTGCTGGTCTGTTGTATTGATTGTATTTATGCTGTTTGAGGATGTGACGGATGAACTCCTTGCCCGGTACGACAGATGGATTTCCCCGATGCCATATGTGGCAGCTCCATATGCAAGGATAGAATTGAATATACAAAATATGCTCTTTATAACGCTCTCACCGGCTGTTTCAGGCAGTACCTTGAGTATTTCATTCTGATTTAACTCGTCTATGATACGTTCCCCCCAGTTCGGTTTGATATATTTATTGTATATAGTAGAATACTTTTGAATGGTAGAGCACTTCCGGCTTGTTGCGATGCTTTCGAGCCATTTCTCAGCGACTTCTTTTACGGTGATAGCGGACGGCTTTGGGGCTGCCGTTTGATTAAGTGAAGCTGCTTTTGCTGTAAGTAGCCTTTCTGTCACTTCCTTATAGCTGTGGCCGTATACCGATTTGCACTTTTTACTGCCGGCTGTGTCTACTATGTAGTAGCGGCCCTCCCAGCGTCCGTCGGCTCTCTTTCTGATGTTGGTTCCTCTTCTTGACATAATGTATGCCTCCTTGTGATTATTTATTTCAATAGAAGAGGAATGAATCACTTAATATTTATCTGTTTTCCATATGTCTTTACCATTTTGGAATGCTCTCAGCTTTGTAAGTTTCTTTTCATATAATGCTTGTAGCCTTGGAATACGCATATGACGTTCAATTAAATCATTTTTATATAAACTAAAATCCATTTCTGCTTTATCAATATTTACAATATTTCTATCCTTTACATATGATAGAAGCCTTACTTCTTTAGAAATAAAGGAATGTGTCTTTATCTCATCAATACGAATTGAACCAAGATGTTCGTATGGAATATTATAGAACATAGAATTACCGGAATCATATATAGGTGCAAATCCAAGTATTTCTAATGTGTCCGGATTTCTGACTATAGAAATATTATTCATGTGTCTGTCGGTATTTGAAATGAGATAGTCAGTCATTATTTCATAATCCATAAAATAATCAAACTCTTCTTCTTTTATTCCCAAACCAAGACAGACCTTTTTCAATGGATAATAATAGGATTCATTTTGTTTAAGCTTGACTGATTGCAATAATTCCCATGCACTGATACATTCCAGATTTTCTGAGCAAAAATCATATGAAAGACATCCAAGTCCTTCAATTCCACCTTCTACTGTTAACAATGTGGGAGTGTATACCGTGAAATTTTCAAATTTTTGTTTTCTATGAAGTTCTGTTGCAAATAGTTCGTTTATACTTTGCTGGTATGATTCTCCATAATTACCTTTAATCATATATCGGCTGCCTGAAGTGTCAATACACCATTTTTTCTGAAGTTCTCCCTGTGAAGCAGCGCAGTTAAATTTTGTTTTCTTTCTTAAATCAAGTAAATTGTCCTTGTTTAGTGTTATTTCCCCAAATGTATCTACGAAATCATTTGTAAACAGATTAACATCTTTCCATTCGATATCTTCACCACGAGGTTTAATCCAATAACAGTCCGACAAACTTAAGGCCAAATTATCTACCAAAGCACTGTTTGTTGAAGAATATCCAAGTCTTTGCAGGGCAGTCTTAGCTCCGTGCCTCGTCTTAGGAATAGCTCTGTCCTTCCACCAATCATGAAATTTCATATCATTCATCTGTCCACCTATAGGAAAGTGGGCAAGAGCTGCTTCGTTTTTTCTGTAATTTCCGAGAGTTCCCCCTTCTGTCAGCTCCATCAGGCAAACAGGTATATCTTTATGCATTAAATAGTATTCTTTAGCTATTTTCTTCGCCATATATTAACTCCATATAATATCTTCAGTTTTATCAAGTCTACAGTCACGATTAAATTTATCAACTATTTCATAATAGGATTCAAATAAATCAGCCACATATAATGAAAGATTTTTTTCCTTAACACCATCAAGATCTTCACCTATCTTGATTTTTGTACCTATTGAATCAATTAAATACCCAGCTTCTCTGTTATAATAATAAATCTTACCGTTATTATCTTCAATTTTACACATATTATCATTATCTATCGGTAACTGGTTGGCAATCAATTTTATAATATACGGCGTTGGCGAGCTTTCTCCCTGCTCCCATTTCTGCAATGTACTTATTGGTATATTGAACATCTTTGAAAAACTACGTTGCGAAAGGCCAGTAGTATTTCGTATTTCCTTAATGTTCATAATAACAAACCTCCCATAAAAACATATCCAATTTGGTTACTTTTCTTGTTATTATACCCAAATCGGATATAAAATGTCAATATAATTTAATTTATTTCTGACCACAATTTTGACCATCTAAAACTAAAAAATATATAAAATACATCCCAATAATCCCTTAAAAATGTAAAAAGATACAAAAAAAGATACAGCAGTTGACATAAATTGACTAAAGTTTTATTATATATCTAGTGTTTTTTAACAGAGGTGAAGTTCGCAGATTGTAATAATCTGCGAAATCCAACCTCCCTTTTAATGTAGTGTTTCACCCGGAGGCAGCAAATGAGCATACATCTTTACAAGCACAACGAAGATGCATACAGAGCAGTCGAAACCATGCTGGAGGAAAAGCAGATGGCAGCCGTCATACATCCGACCGGCACAGGCAAGTCAATGATTGCCTTCAAGCTCGTGGAGCAGCATCCGCACAATCACTTTCTATGGCTATCGCCCAGTGAGTACATCTACAAGACACAGCTTGAGAACATAGACACACAGTTCTCAAACATAGAATACATGTCATACAGCAGGCTCATGAAGCATGAGGACAGCATAGACACCCTGCGCCCTGACTATATCATACTCGATGAGTTCCACCGCTGTGGAGCCGCAGAGTGGGGCAAGAGTGTAAAAAAGCTTCTGGAAGCATATCCGAAGGCAAAGCGCCTGGGGCTCTCAGCGACAAACATACGTTATCTGGACAACCAGCGCAATATGGCAGAGGAGCTCTTTGAGGGCAATATAGCCTCAGAGATGACTCTCGGAGAAGCAATCGTGAGGGAAATACTTCCGGAGCCCAAATATGTCATAGCCATGTATTCATACAAGAAAGAGCTCGAACAGCTGAAAAAGAGAATCGAAGGTTTATCAAATCCGGGACTTGTATCGGAAAACGAAAAGCTCCTAGAGCAGCTAAAGCGTGCACTCGAGCAGGCAGACGGCCTCACAGAGGTCTTTGCCAGACAGATGACAAAGCCTGATGGCAAATACATAGTATTCTGCTCAGGCAGAGAGCATATGGATGAGATGAAGGCGCAGGCTGCCGAATGGTTTAGCAAGGTGGACAAAAAGCCACACATATACACAGCGTACTACAACGAAGCGTCGACCAGTAAAGCCTTTGCCGAATTCAAAAAGGACACAGGAAGCCACTTAAAGCTCCTCTACTGCATAGACATGTTGAACGAGGGTATACATGTGGACGATGTGGACGGAGTAATACTCCTTCGCCCTACAGTGTCGCCAATCATCTATCTGCAGCAGATAGGCAGAGCACTGTCAGCAGGAAGCAAAAACCAGCCGGTCATATTTGACCTGGTCAACAACTTCGACAGCCTCTACTGCATAGACTGCCTGAAAAACGAGATGCAGGAAGCATTTTTACTGTATCCGGACACTCATTCGCCAAGAGAGCACTTTGATGACAGATTCCGCATCATAGACGAGACCAAGGACAGCAGGGAGATATTCATGCGTCTGCAGGAAAATCTGGGAAGTGCCTGGGACACATACTATGAGGCAGCAAAGCAGTGGTATGAGGAAAATGGCAATCTGAAGATACCAAAGAGCTATGTCACTGAGTCCGGCCTCACACTGGGAGCATGGATAAACACCCAAAGGCGTGTGAAGTCAGGCAATATATCCGGAAACCTCACCTGGGAAAAGATACAAAAGCTAAACGACATAGGCATGATATGGGATGTCACGGACTCAAGCTGGCAGGAGGTACTTGAGGAGCTTAAAAGCTACCGCAATACCTACGGTAATCTGGACATCAAAGCCAAATACGTATCACCTACAGGCTTTAGGCTCGGCTCATGGATCAACAACATGCGCTTCAAGGTGAAAAAGTATGGCATAGAGCAGGCGCTCACCGATGAGCAGAGAAAAGCTTTAGAGGAGCTTGGCATGATATGGGACCACAACAAGCAGAAGTGGGAAGAGTACTACAGCGCAGCCAAGACCTACTACAAGGAGCATGGCAACCTCGAAGTACCTGCAAAGTATGTCACAGCAGACGGCATACCGCTTGGACGGTGGCTGTCCAACCAGACCAATAGCCGCTCAATGACAGACGAGCAGCTAAAGCGCCTGCAGAGCATAGGCTACAGGTCAGAAAGCAAGACCGCTATACAGTGGAACAGAAAGTTTGAGCTTGCAAAAACATATTACGAGAAAAACGGCAATCTGGATGTACCGGTATCATACTCCACAGATGGAGTGAAGCTGGGACGCTGGATATCAAATATCAGATGTAAAAGAAAAAACCCGAAGGCCAGCGGCATGGTGCTCGACACAGAGCGCATAGCAAGGCTTGACAGTATAGGGATGAACTGGAAATAGGGTTACTAAAGAAATACAGGGAGACACAGAAAAAATGTACAGAAAGAAAGGAAGAGGCTGGACAAAGCATATAGATTTTATGCTCTTAGATGTCCTGTGCATGCAGATAGCATTCATAGTTTCATACATATGGCGCTTTGGACTTGACAATCCATACACAGATAAGGACTACAGGATACTGGCAGCAGCATTTCTGCTCATAGATTTCTTCGTGGAAATCGTGTCAGATGCCTTCAAAAATGTATTGAAGCGCGGCTATCTTGATGAGCTCATAGCTACATGTAAGCATGTGGCACTTGTGGAAATAATAACAACCTTCTTCCTGTTTACCACACAGATGGGCGAGATATATTCGCGTATGTCTTACTACATCATGATTCCAATATATATTATCGTGTCGTACTCAGGCAGGGTGGCGTTAAAGAAAATAATCAAAAAAAGAAGCTTTGCTTCATCGAAAAAATCACTCTTTGTCATAGCACCGGAAAAGCTACTTGAGGTGACACTTCACGGACTAAAGGAAAATAGCTTTGGATACACACAGATAGTGGCAGCGGCAACAGATGCCGACCTGAAGGGCAAAACGATATGCGAAATCCCAATAGTTGCAAACCACGACGGGATAGTGGACTACGCCTGTGAGGAATGGGTGGATGAGGTGCTTATCCCACCATGTGCGGAGAGCGAATATCCTTATGAAATGGCAGACATATTTCTTGAGATGGGAATAGCTGTTCACAGAGGTATCACCAAAAACAAAGCCCTGGCAGGCAGCTTTAATCAGATAGAAAAAATCGGTGACTACACAGTCATCACCGCCAGCATGAACTATGCGAGCACCACACAGCTTCTTGCAAAAAGAGGCATGGACATACTCGGAGGGCTGGTCGGATGCATCATCACCTTGATAGTGACGATATTTGTGGGACCGGCAATTTATATAGCATCACCGGGACCGATTTTCTTCGCACAGGAGCGAATCGGCAGAAACGGCAGAAAGTTCAAGATGTACAAATTCAGAAGCATGTACATGGATGCAGAGGAGCGAAAGCAGGAGCTCATGGCACAAAACAAGGTGAGTGACGGAATGATGTTCAAGATGGACTTCGACCCGAGAATCATTGGCAACAAGATACTGCCGGATGGAACAAAGAAAACCGGCATAGGACAGTTTATCAGGAAGTCATCAATAGATGAGCTGCCACAGTTTTGGAACATCCTCAAAGGTGATATGAGCCTGGTGGGAACACGACCACCGACACTTGATGAGTGGGAGAAGTATGAACCACACCACAGAGCAAGAATGTCATTTAGACCGGGACTGACCGGGCTGTGGCAGGTGAGTGGCAGGAGTAATATCACGGACTTTGAAGAGGTTGTGAGATTGGATACCCAGTATATTGGGGAGTGGAGTGTGAAGGGGGATATTAGTATTCTCTCTAAAACAATTCTAAGCGTATTAAAGAATGATGGAGCAGTGTAGATTTTATGAATCATGTAGATAAACCAATTAGAATTGCACAAATAATGGGAAAGTTATGGGCTGGTGGAGTTGAAATGGTCGTATTTAACTATTATCGGGCAATGAATCACAGAATAATACAATTTGATTTTTATTATGATGCAGATTCTACAGTTGAACCGCCAAAAGATTTAATAGAAATGGGAGCTCGCTTTTATAAAGTTCCACCATATCAACAGTTATCCAAATATTTAAAGACCCTAAAAAAGTATTTTGAGGAAAATAATTACACAATTGTGCATTCTCATATTAATACCTTAAGTGTTTTTCCGTTGTATGAGGCGTGGAGATGTTCGATTCCAGTAAGAATCGCGCATAATCATAGTGTTCCGGGAGGAGAAAGTTTTAAGAGAACATCTTTAAAGTATTTTTTACGTATTTTTTCTAGAGTATTTTCTACAGATTATTTTGCATGTTCAGAAAAAGCTGGAATATGGCTTTTTGGATATAAAAATTTTAAAAGAGGAAAAGTTAATGTTGTTAAGAATGCAGTTGACTTTAAGCGGTTTAAGGCACCTGATATTGTTTTGGAAAATATGAGAAACACTTTAGGTTTAAAAAATAGGTTTGTTATTGGGCATGTGGGCAGATTTACATTTGCAAAAAATCATAAATTTATAATAGAACTCTTCAAACAAATCTCCGATTTAAGAGATGATGCTGTTTTAATGCTCGTTGGTGATGGTGAAATGAATGGAGAGATACATAACTGGGTTAAAGAGAAAAATATTGATGATAAGGTGAGATTTGTTGGACAAGTAGAAAATCCACAAATATATTATCGGCTTTCAAATGTTATGATTGTTCCTTCAATTTTTGAAGGTCTTTCGTTGGCAACAATTGAAAGCCAAATTGCTGGAGTTCCTGTTGTTGTTTCAGATGCCATCCCAGAGGAAGCAATTATTAGTAATGGTGTTAAGCGATTATCATTGTCGGATAATAATTGGGTAGATGAAATAATTAAAATGGCAGATGAACATGTTGAACTGAATGAAAAAAGCAAGGAATATAACATTGATTATGCAACAAAAAAATTAGAACAATGGTATATAAATAAAATTAGTGGAAATCTAATGCATGAAAATATTTTTGAAGGATAATGTAATACTATCTATCAAAACTATGTATGTTGTTCAGGTTGTTGGTGTGTCAACTATATTTAATTTAGTATGTAGTATGACGAAAAATAAAATGGTTGGAAAATAAAATGGGTAATAAAAAAATCAAAGTTTTACATTTAGAATTGGATGAGCATTTAGGTGGTATAGAATCATTTTTATATAATTTGTATAGTGTTATAGATAGAGAAAAAGTTCAATTTGATTTTGTATCAAGATCGGATAGTCCTGCCTTTAAATCAGAGTTAACAGAATTTGGGGCAAATATATTTAAGGTATATTCTTACAAAAATCCTTTTAAATATATGAATGATTTAAAGCAAATAATTAAAAACGGAGAGTATGATATTATTCATATTCATAAAAATTCTGCAGCTAATATATTGCCGTTTTGTGTTACAAATAAATTTAAAAATATTAAAGTGTTTGTACACTCTCATAATACAAAACCTAGTGTTAGTGGATTTGCTTCAGTTTTACATAATATAAATAGGAAATTTCTATATGATAGTGCAGATGAGCATTTTGCATGTTCAAAAGTTGCAGGAAAATGGTTATATGGTAAAAAAGGAGAATTTAAAGTTCTTCGAAATGGAATTATAACAATCAGATACAGATTTGACATAGATAAAAGGAAAGCTAAAAGACAAGAACTTAATATAACCAATGATGCTTTGGTAGTAGGAAATATAGGTCGATTTACAGAACAAAAAAACCAAAAAAGGTTAGTAGAAATTTTTGAAGAACTTCAAAGATATAATCAGAATAGCTATTTGCTATTAATTGGCGATGGAAATTTAAGAGAGAAGGTACATTTATATGTAACTGAAAAGAATATAGAAAATGTAAAGTTTTTGGGTGTTCGAAATGATATACCTGATTTAATGATGGCAATGGATGCAGTTGTTATGCCTTCGTTATATGAGGGGCTACCTGTTGTGGGAGTTGAGGCACAGGCTGCTGGATTAAATTTATATCTTTCAAATACAATATCAAAGGAGACTCAGCTATTAGATTCAGTTAAGTGGTTTGATTTAAATGAATCTAATAAGAGTATTGCTAAAAGTATAAAAATAGAAATGATAGATGATGAAGAAAGAAAGTGTAGAAATGATGAAGTAAAGAATCAGGGATATGATATAGAACAAACAGCAAAAGAACTGTTATATGAATATGAGGAATGCTTAAGATGATGGAAATGGATAAAAAGTAATAGTTGTTACATTAAGTAAAGTTAATGATAAAAAATAAAGTGGAGATCAATTATAGATGATTTATATTGTTTTGATGTTTTTATGTGTTATATTGGCAATTTTGGCATCTAAATACGTATTTAATTATAATGACGGTAGAAGAATATATTTATTTCAATTTCTTTCACTATGTTGTGTTGTATTTATTTCGGGGTTTAGAGGAATGAATGTAGGAACTGATACTAAAGGAACATATTTTGAAATATATGAATTTGCTCAATATAGACTTGAATCAATAAGAGATTGGGGATATGGATTATTAAATTTTGTTTCATATAAAATATATAATAATTATAATTTCTTACTTTTGCTTGTCTCTATAATTATTTATGGTTTAATTTTTGTAAGAATATATAAAAGCTCTGAGATACCATGGTTTAGTGTTTTTCTTTTTTTTGCAACAGACTTTTTTTTCGTTTCAATGAATATGGTAAGGCAAAGTATTTCTATTGCAATCTTTGTTTATGTTTGGCCTATGATTTATAGTAGAAAAAAAGGTGATATTGTCAAAACATGGATTTTAATTATTGTAGGTGTTTTAATGCATTCGTCGTGTTTAATTATTATACCAGCATATTTTGTGATCAAATATTTCAAATTAACTCCCAAAAAAGCATTGATTATAACAATGATAAATTGTTTGTTTTATGAAACATTTGACAAAATTATTATTACTTTACTATATAGGGTTAACTATTTTAAAACATATTTTGCATGGTATTTTAATTCTTCATACAACACTGGAAAAGTCAGTATTTGGGGTATTTTAATTCCTGTCGCAATTGGGGTGTTTTGGATTTTCCTATACTATAATGATTCGGGAAATAGGGATAATCGTTATTTTAATGATTTAGGGCTATGTATGTTAATTGCAGTTAATTTAATGATATATTCAGGCAAAATACCATTAATAGACAGAATTGCACTGTATTTTACATTTCAAGTAATTATTTTAATACCTAATACAGTTAGTAAAATGAAAAATAAAAAAAATCAGTTTTTATCTGAAATTATTATTTCTTTATCATATTTTGCATATATGGTTATTACTATTTATGGGCAAGGTCAAGAAGGAGTGTTGCCTTATACTAATATTTTTTTTGGAGGTTAATATGATTTCAATAATCGTTCCTATTTATAATGTGGAAAAATATTTAAAAAAATGTATTGAATCAGTTTTAAATCAAACATATAAAAACTTTGAGTTGGTGTTAGTTGATGATGGCTCTTTTGATAATAGCGGAATTATTTGTGATGGATATGGAGATAAAGAAAATATTGTTGTAGTGCATAAAGTAAATGGAGGTTTGGCTGATGCCAGAAATAAAGGAATTGAAGTATCAAGAGGAGATTATATTACTTTTTTAGATTCTGATGATTATATAAAGTCAGATTATTTGGAAACACTTTATAATATTTTATGTAAAACGAGTGCAGATATTGTTATTTCTAATTTTATTAACGTATATGAAGAAAATCCTATTATTGAGGAATCTATAAAAAAAATAGAGTATCAATGCATCAGCAAAAGCGAATGTTATCGAAGAATGTTACTTCAAGATGGGATAGATGTAAGTTCCACTGCAAAATTGTATTCAAAAAAAATTTTTGATTCTATAAGATTTAAAAAAGGACAATTGTATGAGGATATAAATATAATTTCAGATGTTATTGAAAAAGCTCAAAATATTGCAATTACTAATTATGCTGGATATTTTTATTTACAGAGATTGGGATCTATTATGTATAGTGATTTTAAAAGTGAAAGATTAGTTTTACTTGATGCAACCAATAGGTTAATGGAATTGATGAAGGAGAAATATCCAGAAAATATTGATGCAGCTAGATATAGGGATATTTATTGTACATTTCATTTGTTAGGTAGATCTATTGTAAATAACAATTATAAACAGATATCCACAATATTTAGAAATAAAATAATAAAAAATAAATCATTTATATTTAGTTCTAGTTTATTTGATAATAAAGAAAGAATTGCTACATTATTTTTATGTTCTGGATTGCCAGTATATAAGTTCTTTTGGAAAATATATAAGAAATTATGATTTAAAAATGAAAATATTTAAAATTAAGAGGAAAAAATATGAAATGCTTAATTATAAAATCTGATGAAAATCAATTTGAGAGATTCTACAATGAGAAGATGAATTTCTATGGAGTTGACGTTAAGAATTATAGGGTTTTTAGAAATACAAATTCAGATACAAATAAATTAATTAAATTATTTGAGTATCTTGTTAAACTGATTTTTCCTTTTTCTAAAAATAAATACAAAAAGTATGATACAATTATTATTTTTGATGATGAAAAAATAGTGCCGTTGATATATAGATTGAAAAGTAAAGACACAAAGTTAATTTTATGGAATTGGAATATTATGTCTCATAAAAGAGCAAACAGAGAAAATGTATTTAAAAATAGATGCCAAATTTGGACTTTTGATAAGTCGGATGCGGAAAAATATGGATGGAAATGTAATGAACAATTTTATTTTAAGCCAGAAAAAGAAATGGCAAGAATTAATAACGATACGCAAAGGGCATTTTGTGCCTGCGTAGACAAAGGTAGATATAAATTGATGAAAGAAATATACGTTGAATTAAGAAAAGCTAATATTTCATGTGATTTTTTTTGCGTAAAAGATAACAATAAAGCATATGAAGATATTGATGATTTTTTAGTTGATAAATTATTACCGTATAAAGATTTTTTAGAACATGTTAAGAAAAGTGATATCATAGTGGACATCGTTCAAGAAGGTCAGGATGGACTAACAGTTAGAGTATTAGAAGCTTTGTTTTACAATAAAAAGTTAATAACTAATAATAAGTCTATTGTGAATATGCCATTTTATAATTCGTATATATATATTTATGGATATGATAATAACATAAGTTTTTCGGAGTTTTTGCAACTTAGAGGATGTAAGTATGATGAAGAGGCTAAACGAAGATATACATTTGAAAGTTGGCTTGCAAATTTTGAATTTAATTAGTTAAGGAGAAATAGATAAAATGAATTACGATAAGGCCTACATATTGTTTTGTTGGAGTCAATCGTTTGGCGGTGGGCAAAATTATGTTAATAGTAAAGTTAAATATTTGGAAGAAAATGGGTGGCATGTTGTTGTTTTTTCTATAAGAGAGTTTAAAGATAATCGTATTGTATGGAATAATTTAAAAAAATATAGTGAAAATATTAAAAGTGAATTGGGATATCTGCCAGAATTTTTCGGAGAAAAAAGGGCAGATAAAATTGTAGATTGGATGATATCTAGAATACCAAAAGGAATAAAGAATATAATAATAGAATCATGTACTGATGTTACGGCAGAATGGGGTGAGCGTTTATCACAAAAATTAAACGCAAAACACTGGTGTTTTCTATTAGATGAGAGGCTAGAAGAATATGGTTCAAAAGAATTTTTATATTATAAATTTAAACGAGGAGAAGTCGCTGGAATCCATAACGATGCTATGAAAAAGCTATTTTGCTATGAAAATGTAGAGGACTTTAATAAATATGTTTTAGTAGCAGCAAACGGTGGAAGTGTGCAGGATATTTCTTCAAATGTTTTTGATGAAATTCCAAAAGCTGATTGGAATATAGCATATTTAGGAAGAGATAAGGCATATGTTCGTAATATTGTAAATGGAGTATATACGTTTGCAAAGAATCATTCGCAAAGTAACATAAATTTCATAATAATGGGAAATATTAATAGTGCGAATAATATAGAAGTCCCTGAAAATATAAATCTAATAAACATTGGTTTTTTAAATCCAATTCCGAGAAAATTTTTTAATATAGTAGATGTTGTTATAGCAGGTGCAGGATGCGCTACATTGTCCGCTAGAGAAAAATGTATGACAATTGTTGCAGATGCTAGAACTTTCTTGTCAGATGGAGTTTTAGGAATAACGGCATCGAATTCTTTATTTGCGATGGGCAAAGGGGAGAATTATGAAGATACGTTAGAGAAGGTTTTAGTTAAACATTTATATTATCGAGAAAATATAAATGTTAAACCTATAGAAGATGTTGGTATATTTTTTGAGAAACATTTTGAATTTATTGATAATTCTTCAAATAAGAAACAGTATTTTGATTTTAAAAAAAATAAACAACAAATAGCATTAAAGAAAAAATTGATTTACTTAAGAAGATATATTGGTGAATTATATGGGAAATACTAGCGTAATAAATAATTTCATCTGGCGTTTTGCAGAACGTTGCGGAGCCCAACTTGTTACCTTCATAGTTTCAATAGTTCTGGCGCGAATCCTTGCTCCAGAAGACTATGGCACTATAGCATTAGTAACAGTGTTTACAACAATTTTACAGGTCTTTGTGGACAGTGGTCTTGGAACAGCTTTGATACAGAAAAAAGATGCGGATGATCTTGATTTTTCATCGGTATTTTATTTCAATTTTGCAGTGTGTCTTATACTTTATTTAGGAATGTTCATAGTTGCTCCATTTATAGCAGAGTTTTACAATGATATATCTCTTACACCGGTTGTAAGGGTAATAAGTTTAACAATTGTTATATCCGGAGTCAAGGGAATTCAGCAGGCATATGTTTCAAGGCATATGATGTTCAAGAGATTTTTCTTTTCGACCATAGGTGGAACAATTTTTTCAGCCTTTCTTGGAATTGCACTTGCCTATGCTGGTTTTGGGGTATGGGCTCTTGTGGCTCAGCAGTTGTCTAATACAGCGATTGACACGCTGATTTTGTGGTTGACTGTAAAGTGGCGTCCAAAGCTGATGTTTTCATGGACAAGACTTAAAGGATTACTGAAGTTTGGATGGAAGCTTCTTGTGTCAGCTTTGCTTGATACTGGCTACAGTAATCTTAGAAATTTGATTATTGGAAAGATGTATTCTTCATCTGATTTGGCATTTTATAATCAAGGTGATAAGTTTCCGAAGGTTATAGTGACGAATATTAATACATCGATAGATAGTGTTTTGCTTCCTACAATGTCCAGTGCACAGGATGACAGAGAACGTGTGAAGAATATGACACGCCGAGCAATAAAGACAAGTACATATGTTATGGCACCTTTGATGATGGGGATGGCGTTTTGTGCAGAACCGATAGTTCATCTCGTTTTGACAGATAAATGGCTGCCTTGCGTTCCATATCTGAGAATTTTCTGTATTACAAATATGTTTTGGCCTATTCATACAGCAAATTTGAATGCAATTAATGCAATGGGGCGAAGCGACTGGTTTTTGCGATTAGAGGTTATTAAGAAAGCCATGGGAATGACGATTCTTCTTTCAACCATGTGGTTTGGTGTTATGGCGATGGCATATAGTTTATTATTAGGTAGTTTACTAAGTCAAATTATAAATACATGGCCTAATCGTAAATTATTAAATTATGGATATTTAGACCAAATTAAGGATATTGCACCGGGAATTTTGCTGGCTGTTTTTATGGGAGTATGTGTATATTTTATTGGATATATCCCATTGCCAACAATTGTTACTTTGGTAATTCAGATTATTTCAGGAGCAGCTATTTATATTATGCTTTCTGCAATTTTAAAGTTAGAAGAATTTGAGTATTTAACTGGAATGATTAAGTCGTTCCTTAAAAGATAAGGAGATTTGGAAAGATGGCAAACAGTATACTTGTTACACGTTCATCAATGCCAGAATTTGATGAGTTTATGGATGAAATTAAACCAATGTGGCAGAGCCATTGGCTCACCAATATGGGACCGGAGCATAAGTCTTTGCAGCAACAGTTGAGTGAGTATATGGGAGTGGAAAATATTGACCTTTTTACGAATGGTCATATGTCTCTTGAATTGACGTTGCAGGCAATGAATTTACAGGGAGAGGTTATTACAACCCCGTTTACTTTTGCATCAACTACTCATGCAATTGTTAGAAATGGTCTTACACCGGTATTCTGTGACATAGATCCGGTAACCATGACACTTGATACCGAAAAGCTTGAGAGATTAATTACAGACAGGACATGTGCTATTATGCCGGTTCACGTATATGGTAATGTCTGCAATATCGAGGAAATCGAAAGAATTGCTCACAAGTATGAGCTTAAGGTAATTTATGATGCAGCCCACACATTTGGAGAGACATATAAAGGCAAAGGAATTGGCTCATTTGGAGATGCCTCCTGCTTTTCGTTCCATGCCACAAAGGTATTCAATTCAATAGAAGGTGGAGCTGTTTGTTTCAAAGACAAGCATCTGGGAGAGATTCTTTATGATCTGAAAAACTTTGGTATCCACGGCCCGGAGGAGGTTGATGCAGTTGGTGCCAATGCCAAGATGAATGAGTTCTGCGCAGCTATGGGAATATGTAATCTGCGTCATGTGGATGATGAAATTGCAAAGAGAAAGAAAGTGGCAGAGAGGTACAGAATGCATCTTGAAGGTGTCGAGGGAATTCAGCTCAATGTGATTCAGAAGGATGTAAAGAGCAACTATGCATATTTCCCGGTGATTTTTGAAGAAAAATTATTTGGTGCAAGCAGAGCAGAGGTGTTTGACAAGCTTGCTGATAATGGTATAGGCGCAAGAAAGTATTTTTATCCGCTTACAAATACGTTTGCAGCTTTCCATGGCAAGTATGATGTTCTTGAAACACCGGTTGCATTACATATCAGTAAGAGAGTTCTTACGCTTCCAATGTATGCTGATTTAAGTATGGAAGATGTGGATAGAATTTGCGAGATTATACTTAGTTGCAAATATTAGTAAAAGACAAGACTTTATGCACACCTATAGATATATTTATATTATGGAGGTTTATGTGGGATGGATTTAAGGGGGACTGGTAAGGCAATTTCAAGATTAAGAAGAAATGCTGGATTGACACAGGCTGCTTTAGCTGAAAAATTGGGAATTAGTGATAAGGCTGTATCTAAATGGGAACGTGGGATGGCTTTCCCTGATACAGCCATTTTAAATAAGCTTTGCATTTTGCTTGATACTGACATTGAAAGTCTTCTATATGGACATGTTCAGTCGGATAAATGGATAGGAGTTTTGATTTTAGATAAAGCCATATCTGTAGAAACTATAGTATATGATAAGCCGTTAATTGATTATTTAATTTCACAGTTTTTACTTGTTGGGATTGAGGAAATTGTAATAGTAGGAAAATGCGAAAACATACATTTGGATGGTGTTAGTATTAACATTATTCCAAGACTAAACCAGCGGTTTACAAAAAGAACATTTGTAATTTATGGAAACCAATTTACATATGGTCCAAATCTCACAAAACATTTTATGCGTGCAATGTCTCGCGATAATACTACAATGCTTGCTTCATTGCAAGCTAAAGGAGAATATGAGATAAAAGTAGATAGTGATAGGAAAGCTATCTTATCAAGTGAGGATAATTATAATAGATATTTTGTATTGCCTTATGTATTCAATTCGCAATCTACTGAAATTGACATGTTTGATAGAATAATCAATTCTAAATTTAATGTTGAAACAATGGCTAGGGGCATGATTCATTTTAATGTGAATAGTTATGATGTGATATATCAAATGTCTGGATTTATTAAAATGATGGAAGAAAATACAGGTGAAAAAATAGCTGATTTAAATGAGATTATTCAAAGAAGAAAAATAGTGTAAACCAATGGTGTGTTTATTTTAGAACGCTATGAAAAGTATAATACTAATAAATGAAAGCTTATTAGAGAGGTTAAATAATAATGAAAAAGATATTGGTATTAGGAAGTGCGTCTGTTCATGTTAAATTAATTAAAGCAGCACAGGACATGGGAATTTATACTATTACAACAGATAATGTTCCTTATGAAGATTCACCAGGAAAAAAAATTGCAGATGAGTATTGGGACTTAGATATTTTTGACGTAGATAAAATCGTAGAAAAGTCGAAGGAAAATAAAATTGATGGTGTGGTATGTGGATGGCTAGATCCTTGTCAGCGACCATATTTTCAAATATGCAAAAAACTAGGGGTACCTTGTTATGGAAATGAATCTCAGTTTTTTTATATGACTGATAAACATGCTTTTAAAAAATTATGCCAAGAGAATGGAGTCAATACTATTAAAGAATTTAGCATGAGTGATATAAAAACAGGAAATGTCGAATTCCCTGTTTTTGTAAAACCAGTAGATAGTAGAGGTTCTAGAGGTCAGTCTGTTTGTTATTCTATGGATGAACTTATTCCTGCTATGAGAAAAGCAAAACTAGAATCATCAAATGATGACATTTTGGTGGAAAAGTATATTAAGGGAGGTCAAGAATTTCATGTAACTTATTTTTTTGTTGATGGAGAGCCATATTTGCTTAGGACTAGTGATAATTATTGCGGTTCTGAAGAAAATCATATGGAAAAAGTAGTTTCATGTGCTGTAATGCCATCAAAATATACTGAGAAATATATTTGCGAGTTTCATTCTAACGTTGTAAAAATGTTTAAAAAATTAGGAATAAAAAATGGACCTATTTTTATGCAGGGTTTTTATGATAATGGGATTTTTCGTTTTTTTGATCCGGGATTGAGATTTCCGGGTGTTGATTATGAGCTGGTTTTTAAAAAAGTATTTGGCATAGACCTTATGAAAGCTATGGTTCAAATTGCTTTGTTTGGTAAAACTAATATAGAAATTCCAGAGAATGTGGTTTTTTTAAATGGAAAAAGAGCAGCCGTGTTATATTTGACTATCCGAGCATGTATTATTGCTCAATTAGGCGGGGAAAAAGAGGTGATTCAGAATGAAAATGTTATTTCCTATTTGCCTAGATGTAAGGTCGGTGAAAAAATATCATGGGCATATAATGTAAATCAAAGGCTGGGAGAGGCAGATTTATTGTGTGAAGATACAAGAAGTTTAGTTAAAACTATTGATTTTGTAAATACAACACTTAAAGCAACTGATGAAAACAATAATGATGTGATTTTTGCTAGATTTGATACAAGTCGAATCGATAAATAAAATAGGAGCGTATATATGTATAATAAATTAGATTTTATATATCTTAATGAACAAGATATGATTCAGGCCGGTGTTAAAGATATGAAGAGTTGCATCGATACTATGGAGGATATGTTTATTCTACTTCATAAAAGAGATTATAGAATGGGCGGAGAAAATGCGAATGAGCATGGAATTCGAGTATCATTTCCTAATACAACTGATATAGAGGGCATGCCTACACATAAACCAGACTATAGATTTATGGCTATGCCAGCATATTTAGGTGGAAGATTTAAAATGTTTGGAATTAAGAGCTATGGCTCGAATCCTGATAATGCATCAAAGAATTTGCCAAGATCAATATTAATGATGCAATTATTGGATTTCGTGACAGGAAAACCATTAGCCTATATGTCTGCTAATATTTTAAGTGCAATGAGGACAGGAGCAACATCTGGAGTTGGTGCCAGATATCTTGCAGATATAAATGCGAAAACGGTAGCTATTATTGGACCTGGAACAATGAGTAGATATACCCTAGATGCTTTTATTACAGAACGACCATCTATAGAGGAAATTAGGATAAAGGGTAGAAGTCAGTCGGGAATTGATGCCTTCATTTCATATTGTAAAGAAAATTATCCTGCGATTAAAAGAATAGTTGTTTGTGAGGAAATATCTGAGGCGTGTAAAAATGCAGATATAATATTCTATGGAACTACAAATGCAGCAAAGTATGAAGATAATCCAACAGTTAAAAAAGAATGGCTAAAGAAAGGTGCATTGGTCATTTCGGCATCTGCACTTATAGTTGATTCTGAATTTCTTTCAGATAAAGATGTTAAATTGGTATCAGATAACTATGCTATGTATGATGGATGGGGAAATGGGCAAAAATTGCCTACTCAAAAGAATGTTTCAACATTGCTAGGAATGGGATATTTTGATGCTGTTAAGGAAGGGAAAATTGAGAGACAGTCAATCACAGATATTGGAGAGATACTAACAAGGTGTAAAAATGGAAGGGATCATGAGAATCAGATTATTTTGTATGCAGTAGGTGGTATGCCTATAGAAGATGTTGCATGGGGCTTTGATATTTATAATAATGCCATAAAAAAGGGAATTGGTACTAAATTGAATCTTTGGAATGAGTCAGCTTTATAGTTTAATTGAGGTTTATAAATGAGCAAAAAGAATCATGGGGGCGAGCTTAATAAAGTTTTAAATACAGGTGATGTTTTAGTAGTGGCTTTTGGCGCTATGATTGGTTGGGGATGGGTTGTCTCATCTGGACAATGGATAGTAAGTGGTGGGATCATAGGAACAATTATTGGTTTTATAATAGGTGGGCTTATGATATATTTTGTCGGTCTATGTTATGCTGAATTGACTACTGCAATGCCGAAATGTGGCGGCGAACATGTATTTAGTTATAGAGCATTTGGTCCAATAGGATCATACATATGTACATGGTCAATTATATTGAGTTATATAGGTGTTGTTTGCTATGAAGCAGTTTCTTTTCCTACAATTTTACAATATCTTTTCCCAAGTATGTCAAAGATATATTTGTATTCAATTTGTGGGTTTGATGTCTATTTGACCTGGTTGCTGGTTGCAATGGCGATGGCTATAATTATTCTTTTTATTAACATAAAGGGGACAAAAAAAGCTGCCAAATTTCAAAAAGTGCTAACTGGAATAATTGCGGCAACAGGAATTATGCTTGTTGTGGGGGCTGTTTATTCAGGAAATGTTGATAATGTAAGGAATCAAATGTTTGTAGGTAATTCAAATTTAAAAATATTTGAAAACATAATTAAAGTAGCAATTATGACGCCGTTTTTTTTCTTTGGATTTGATGTAATACCGCAAGTTGCTGAAGAAATTAAGATGCCCCTAAAAAAACTAGGGAAAATGATGATACTTTCTATTATTATGGCGGTGACATTTTATGTATTTATAGTATTTGCTGTTGGATTGGTAATGGACAACAAGGGTATTTCAAAATCAATGTCGGAAACAGGGCTTGTAACAGCAGATGCTATGGCGAGGGCATTTAATAGTACTAATATGGCGAAGGTGTTAATAATAGGTGGATTATGCGGCATTGTTACAAGTTGGAATTCGTTTTTAATTGGCGGGAGTAGAGCACTCTATTCAATGGCAAATTCATATATGCTACCTAGAAAATTTGGAGTGTTGCATAAAAAACATAATACCCCGGTAAATGCTCTTTTATTAATTGGTTCGTTATCGGTGATTTCCCCATTGTTTGGTAGATCAATGCTCATATGGATAGTTGATGCAGGTAATTTTGCTTGTTGTCTAGCGTATTGTATGGTGTCTTTGTCATTCTTGATATTAAGAAAGAAAGAAAGAAGTATGAAAAGACCATATAAAGTAAGAAATTATAAAATAGTTGGAACTTTTGCTGTTATATTGTCTGGTTCAATGGCAGCAATGTATATTATTCCAGGAACCAATTGTACAATGGTATGGCAAGAATGGATTATTGTAGGGGGGTGGACATTACTTGGTTTAATATTGGCTTATTTAAGTAAAAAGAAGTATAAAAAGAATTTTGCTCAGTGCCATTGATATAGGTTATAACATTTAGAGGGACTTTAAGAAAAATTAATTATGAAACAGGAGGATTAAAGGTATGATTTTAAGGTTTGAAAGGAAAACAAAAATATGTTCTATCTTGTCGGCAATAATTATAATGATATTAGCATGTGTTAATTTAAATACTGAAGTAATATATGCGAGTAATAATATAGTTATAAGTATTCAGCCGAAGGATTTCGTGGGAAAAGCCGGGGATGCATTCAGTGCAACGATAGAAGCGAGCGGAACAGGGCTCAAGTACCAGTGGCAGATAAGCTATGACGGAGGAAAGACCTGGAAGGACTCAAGATTTGACAATGCAAAGACAGCCAGATACAGTTTCACGGTAGGAACAGG
>OQVN01000010.1_pt1 | contig 70998 bp, 50 predicted proteins | sample 1691621 | NCBI WGS metagenome assembly OQVN01 (sample SAMN03418278, study PRJEB22391) | human gut metagenome | biome: human-gut; feature: organic feature; material: feces | host: Homo sapiens | place: Tanzania | collected 2013-01 | reverse complement strand
TTTTATCTCGTCAAGCTCCTCCTTTGTAATATCCTCATCGTTTTCAATTATCACAATATTTTTTCGGTTTTTAGCTATATACATAAGTGAATCCGCGCGCAGCACTGCATCCGTCACAGTCTCGTCTTTACAGAGCACACCACCTATGCTGACCTTAAGCTGCAGCTTTGAATACTCAGGAATGACTGTCTTGTTTATCGCATCCTGCATATCCATCAGCTTTTTGCGAAACTCATCCTCTGTCACATCGTATATGATGATAAGGAACTCATCACCACCATAACGGATTGCCAGGTCGCTCTTTCTGATACAGCTCTTTATCGTATCAACACAAGCACACAACGCCATATCACCTGCTATATGCCCCAATGAATCGTTGTACAGCTTAAAATCATCAACATCGAGCATGGCGACACCGGCATTTATCTTGCTGTTTTTGACATTTTCCTCATAGAAACGCCTGTTGTAAACACCTGTCAGCGCATCACTGTAGAGCTTTTCCTTATAGCTTACTATCTTGGATTCAAGCTTTTTGCGGACCTCTTCATCCTTCAGTGCCCCGCCATCCATACGGTTAACAAGCTCCATTACATAGTTCTTTCCGTCTATATTGCAGTATCTTGATATGACCTGATATGAATCAGTGCCCGAAAACTCTATCTTGACACGCTGCCTTTTATCTTTTATGGTCTTAGCCGTGATACAGTTTGTGCACTGTTTATTTCTCTTCCAAAACGAATAGCATGGACACGGCTCAACAGGATCCTGATTATCGCTGTTGTTCTCCATGCGTGATATGCGCTCTTCATCTATCAGACGCACTATGTCAAAAATCTGGCCATAGTCGTCCATTTTTTCTTCTATCTGCTTCATTGTATAGCAGCATGTACTTTTTTCTATATCTTCTTCGTGCATGTTACACCTTCTTCGTCAGATATATTTCTCCTCGAAGCTTTCTATGCACATCGGCTTGTCAAAGAAATATCCTTGTATGTAATCTATTCCCATCTTCTTAATTATAGCATATTGTCTGTCAGTCTCAACTCCTTCTACGCAGACATGTACTCCTATTGTATTGGCAAGCTCTGTAACCATCTTGACAAATGCATCAGAAAAATCATCCTCCCCAAGATGCTCAATGAAGCATTTATCTATTTTAATGATATCAAGCGGCATCTCCCTGATATGGTTTAAAGATGAATATCCCGTACCAAAATCATCCAGCGCAACCTTCACCCCCAGCGCCCTTATCTCACTGAGTATCCGCTTCATGCGCACCATGTCATTGATTGCCAGGCTCTCTGTCACCTCAAGACACAGATTTCCCGGGTCTATGCCCACCTCGTCAATTACAGTTTTTATTTTCTTTACTATGTCATTCTGCAGCAGCTGCACCACGGACAGATTGACATTTACCTTGTAATCCGGATGTCCCATGTCATTCCAATACCTGCAGTGCTTTGCCGCCTCTCTTAGCACGTGCTCCCCGATTGGGTTTATAAGCCCCAGATACTCAGCAAGCGGTATAAAGTCAACCGGATTTATAAAGCCCATGGTCGCTGAATTCCATCTGACAAGAGCCTCTGCACCTGCACAGACATCATCCCCCTTCACGCTTATAATCGGCTGAAAGTATACGGTGAACTCATCGCACTCGTTCATTGTGGCCTTTCTCATGTGCTTTTCCAGGTCAAGTCGCTTTGTGCTTGTGCCATCAATACCCTCGTTGTAGAACTCTATACGGTTTTTTCCTTCTTTTTTAGCATTGAAAAGCGCTATATCAGCTCTTCTTATGACATCCTCCACAGTACTTGCATCTGTCGGGAAAAATGCCACGCCTGCACTTATCGTACAGTAATAGTCCTCTCCCTTTAAGAACCACGGTTTGACAAAGATCTGCTGTATATCATTAATGATACTCTCCAGCCTGTCAACCGAGCTGCCTGCCACTATAATTATGAACTCATCGCCACCCATCCTGTAGCAGTGATTCTCAATCCCCTTCACCTGCATCAGGCTGTGTGATATGGCTTTTAAAAGCACATCTCCGTACTGATGTCCAAGCCCGTCATTTATGTGCTTGAAATCATCCAGATCTATATAAATCATCGCACCTCTGGTGTCGTTTTTCACTGAATCATCTATAAACTTAGCCAGATCCTGCTCACATCTCATCCTGTTATACAGTCCTGTCAGGAAATCATTATTGGCCTGATTCTCAATGCGCTGCTGATAACGCTTCTTCTGCGTGATATCGTACAGTGTAACGAGCTGCACCTTGCGCCCATCCACCCACACTATGCCCGTGCGATGAATATCAAACCACTTATCCTCCTCCGTCACATATACCTCTGTAAAGCTCCGGCTATCTGCGGTATGGGAAAAAATATATTTTTCCAGCTTATTCTGCTCGATAATATTTGAAAGCAGCTGCTTACAGTAATTATTCATGTAAAGTATCTCTGACTTTGACATATCGACCACGTAGATGCCGCAGCCTGAGTTCTCCAGTATCGCTTCAAGCGAAGCATAGGAGCCTGCAAGCGAGTTGGTTGTTATCTTTTTTGTGAGGACACTTTGAATAACGCGCTTCGTATCATTTAAAAACTTCACATCATATTTTCCCCAGCTTCTGCCATCCACCTCATCAAAAAAGCATACATACATCTGTGTCCTGTTGTCTATATTTACCGGCTGGAATATGGCAGCCTTCATAGCCTGCTTTTCCATGAAAAGCCTAAATTTCTCCGGCATCACAGAATCTGATGCTATGATATAAGGCTTTCCTGTGAAAAAAGGCACCTCGGTGATTGATATTGTATCAAACGGCTTTCTGCCATAGCTTACGATTACATCCAGATGCATGCCGTCCACATTTTTGCGGATGATAAAAGCACCGGTAAGCTTTATGGTTGTAACCGCACTCTCCAGCGCTTTTTGCGCCATATCAGTAAAGCTTCCATCCATCTCAAGCAGCTTTATGACAGAATTGATAGACTCAAGCATATGAAACTGTCTCTTGATTTCCTCATCCGACTTCCTGATAAGCGAAAGTGCCTCATTCGCAGCACTCTCATCTCTCATTGTAATCAAAAGCTGTCTTGTCACAGTCTCCAGAAACTCAATTGTCCTGTCAAAGCGTGCCTCACCGGTGGTGAGTATGCCATCAGGAAGCAATGCCCTCTCATCATCAGACAGCTTCTCATCAATTACTGCAGCTATAATCCAATATATATCAGGTGTATTGTCCACTCTTACAATCAGACCATACAGCCTGAGATAATCCTTGTCGAGCGGTTCATCTATGAGATTCTCAACCCTGCAGTCCGACAGTCTCAAAAGAAGGTTTTCATATTTGTCTTCACCAATAAGGGCAAGCATACTTTTCCACTCTGCCTTACAGTGACACGCTTCTGTCATGACCCCGTCCTTTTTTGTCAGACACAATAAATATATTCCGTTAGCCAGGCAGAAATAATCCTGTATTTTTTGAAAAATCTTGGAATCCGACATATTTTCCTCCTAAAAACTCATACAAATCAATCCTCATATCTGATAACAAACAGATAAAAGCCCTTCTTATCGAGAATACATGTCTCCTGAAGCAGACGGTATTCAACGCGAAGCCTGATTTGTTTCTTTACAAACCCAATCTCATTTGAATACATAACAATAATGCCGCCGGATACCAGATGCTCCGTGGCCTTGTCAAAAAACCTCTCGTAAAAAAGCTCCATCTCATCCTTGGTCTGTCGGTTACGAACCGGCATATCCGTAATCAGCTCATCAAATTTGTAGTCATGCCTGAAATCAAAGAAATCCCTGTGTATAAAATTAATTCTTGTTTTAGCAAGTCCTGCATTCTCTCTGCCCATAGTGATTGCATCACCATAGGTATCTGTAGCATATATCTCGCGTGCCGGGACCAGGTGTGTGCGCTCTATGAGCAGTGTACCTACTCCGCAGAACGGATCCATGATCTGTGCTTCTTCCTTAAGATACGGCTTTGCAAGTGAAACAATAAGTGCCGCTTGTGACGGATGCATCGACGTAGGAAGTGCATTCCTTCTGTACGCAAATCTATTATCCTGTATAGAACATAATCTCATGCAAGCGAAAAAATCGTCATTTTTTGTAGGTATGAGCTTAATCACCACCTCGTAATCATTAGGCGAATTAATCATCCTGCCGGCTGAGAGCATATCAATAGCTTTCGCAAGCCTGCTCTGATAGGCCGCATCTGCCGTACTCTCAATACGATAGTAAAACGGACCACCCTCACGGTGCATGCGTCTTAATATATCATACATATCTGACTCTATAAGAATTCTAGCCGCCTCCTGCGCATCCTTTGGCAAAAGCGATGCTGCATGTATGGTGAAGTACATCCTTCTGAATGTACGCACCTGCATGATAAGAGGTATATTGTCAGTCTTTACAAGCACTCCAAGCGGATGCAGCTTTGTATCCTTAACAGGTATCTGACGTCGTACCACCTCTCTGTGGAGGCGGTTTGTCATAAGAAGCAGCTCCGCCTTCACTCCCTCAAGCACCGGTGTATGGTGCTTTATTCCATTATATTTAATCAGGATTTTATTTATTTCGTTAAATTCTTCCTCAATATGCTTTCTATTTTCAGCTGTGACTGTCATATGCTCAAGCTCTTTTGCACGCTCCATAAGCTGTGGTATAAGCTCTTTACAGTCCAGCTGTAACAGTGCCGCCAGATATGAGCCCTTCACAAAACGCATCTGCTCAGCCTCGTATGCTTTAAAAACCTCATCAGAAAGCTGTGACATATGAAGATCTCCTATCAGAAGTGCAGCGTTCTTTCTGGTTTTTGCATCCTCTTCTCCCATAAACGATACAAGCAGTTCTTCTTCTCCGGCAAGCAGCTTCAGTGCCTCTGCCAATGCATTTTCATCTTTAATTTCCTGTCTGAGGCTGCTCAGATTCTGACGTACATTCTCTTTTTTTAACAGATTTCCGATAATTTCCTTCATTTTTAAATCATCCTTTAATTTATTATATATTGTCAGGTTTGGCTTGTCTCTTCCTTTGGCACACCATTTTCTTTGATATAGGTATCCAGATCCTTATGAAACTGCTCCCACGCATCCTCATGCTCCACGAAGTAGAGCGGACACTTCTTGCCTGTCACATCGTAATGTCTTATTACATCATCCGCATTCAGATCATACCGTCCCATAAGCCATGTGGTAAGCTCTATAAGCGACTGATATGTGCTGTCGTTGAACTTTCCTGTCTCATCCTCTATACAGCACTCTATTGATATAGTGTCACTGTTTCTGTTATTAGATGCATACGATATCTCATTGCACGGTATGCACTGCACTATCTCACCCTCCAAGCCTATCACAAAGTGTGAGCTTGCTTTGGTCTTTTTGGTCTCTGCAAGTCCATTGAAATAGTCTCTGTTTTGTCTGGCTGATGTACCCGGATTTGCTGTATAATGAACAACTATGCCGTTTACCTTCTCAAGTGCCTTCTGTGGTCTGGAATACGGATTGGGTGTCAGCAGCTGCACATCAAGCTTTGGCTGTATAGGATTGTAAAGAGTATTGGTCACCTCTGCCTTTACCTCTTCCTGCTTTGCCTTTCTGCCTCTTAGTGCTCCCACTATGATTATCGTTGCAATTATAAGTATTATCATGCCTATCACAACGGCATTGGTAATAAGCTGCTTCCTTCTAACCTGAGCGCGGTGTCTCTTTCTATATGCTTCGCGCTTTCTCTGTCTTATCTTTTCGTACTCGTCCATTTAATTATCCCCGGTTATCTCTTTTGTTTGCTTTTATATAACTATTCCAAGCTTTTATAAACATTTGCATATATATAAGAGTATTTTAGCACAAGTCATCATATTATGCCACATAAAATAATATGTAAAATAATACAAAAGCACCAGATATTACGACGTAACATAATACCCGGTGCTTTATTATAAATACATATTCTTATTATTAATCACACTTAATTAGTCACACTTAATCTCGTGAACCCATCCATCCGGTCCGTCAATATGACCCATCTGGATGCCTGTAAGTGTGTCACGAAGCTTCTTTGTGACAGGTCCCATTTCGTCCATGCCGCTTGGGAAGCAGATTTCCTTGCCGTGGTCTACAATCTTTCCTACAGGAGAGATTACTGCTGCTGTTCCACAGAGTCCACACTCAGCAAAATCCTTTACCTCATCAAAGAGTACCTCTCTGTGCTCAACCTTGAGTCCTAAGTACTTCTCTGCAACTACCATCAGTGAACGGCGTGTGATTGATGGAAGGATGCTGTCTGACTTAGGTGTAACAAATGTGCCATCCTTTGTGATGAAGATGAAGTTTGCTCCACCTGTCTCCTCTACCTTTGTACGTGTTGCAGGATCGAGGTACATATTCTCTGCAAAGCCCTGTTCATGTGCATCTACAATGGCATGGAGGCTCATTGCATAGTTGAGTCCTGCCTTGATATGTCCTGTTCCGTGAGGTGCTGCTCTATCAAAGTCTGACACACGGATTGTGATTGGCTTTGCGCCGCCCTTGAAGTATGGTCCAACAGGTGTTACAAGGATTCTGAACTGATACTCGTCAGCAGGCTTTACACCGATTACTGCGTTTGTTCCCATAATGTATGGTCTGATATAGAGTGTAGCGCCTGAGCCGTATGGTGGAACCCATGCAGCATTTGCTCTTACTACTTCCTCAACTGCCTTTACAAATCTATCCTCCGGGAATACAGGCATCTCAAGTCTCTCACATGAGTCCTTAAGACGCTGTGCGTTTAAGTCAGGTCTGAAGCAGACAATTCTGCCATCCTCTGTTGTGTAAGCCTTAAGGCCCTCGAAGCATGTCTGTGCATACTGGAATACTCCCGCACACTCATTAAGTGTCACTGTATGATCCTTTGTGAGCTGTCCATCGTCCCACTTTCCATCTTTATAATTAGAAACATAGCTGTAATCTGTTTCCTGGTAGCCAAAACTAAGGTTTGACCAATCGATATCCTTCTTTTCCATCTTTATATCCTCCGTTTCTTTACGGATCCGATATAACCTAGCGTTATCATATATCGGGTCTACTATCATTTATGCTCATTCTAGTACAATAGTAAAAAAATGTCTAGTACTATTTTTTTATAATAACCATAACCTAAGTTTCTACATAGATTTATTTATTATTATAAGATAAGACCTGACTTTTTCTTACTTTTTTCAATTGCTGTATTAAGCCTTCCAAACGGACGTCCGAGCAGCAGGCCAATCACCAGTGATATGGCTATAAATATAAGAAGAATCGCAAGGTCCTTACCGTAATCAAAGCGGTACATGCCGCCAACGCACTCTCTTAGGGCATTCATGGCATAGTTAAACGGCATGAACTTGTACAGCGCTCTGTACACCTGTGGCAGCACCTCGACCGGGAATGTGCCGCCTGCACCTGCCACCTGGATGACCATGATGACTACTGCTACAGCCTGTCCCACATTGCCCCAGGCCGCCGTGAGTGAGTACATGAGAAGCGTGAATACAAGGCTTGTCAGCGCGCTTGCACACCAGAAAAGGAACGGATGCCTGCACTGTATGCCAACGAAGAACAAATCACCGAGCACTGTCACAAGAGTCTGTATCTGTCCTATCACGAAAAATGTGATATATCTGCCGAAAAACTTATGTACACTGTTTACTTTGCCAAGCGATTTTATATCATCGGTGTCCTTTACCTTTGTTTTCACAAGTGCAACCGTTATCAGACCTCCCACCCACAGAGCCAGCACTGTGTAAAACGGTGCCATGGCTGAGCCGTATGTGGATATCTCATATATCTTCTGCTCATCCATTGACAGCGGTGATGTCACAAACTGCGCAATCAGTGTCGGGTCTGTCTGAAGAAGCTTTACAATCTCATTAAACTGCTCATCGTTTGATAAATTATCAAATCCTGATATAACATTCTGTAAACCATCTCTGATCTGCTGCACATACTGTCTGGTATTTACGATATCTGCATTTCCGGATTTAAGCACTGATGAATAATCATCGAGCGCTTTTTGTATATCCGGGAAGCTGTCATCCAATGAGCCAAGCATGGACTGTGTCTCAATAAGTGCATATTCTATATCATACACTGCTCCTGTGAGATTCGGCGATACACTGTGGTCAAATGTATTTTTAAGTGTGTCTATTGCAGACTTTGCACCTGACACATCGGCCTTTATTGACTCCTTAAGAAGCTTCAGCTTATCTGCTGTCAATTCAGTATCGGACTTAAGGTCTTTTATCTGTGTTTTAATGCTTTGGATGTTATTCCTGACAGCCTCTATCTGCGAGCTATCCACTCCCTTTAAGCCTTCAATAGCTGAAAGCGTATTCTCTGCAAGCTGCTCTACCGTATCAAAGCCGGCCACCGAAACAGAGATATCAGAAATATCGGCATCAGCTATTCCCGATGCATTTAAAAGCTGTATGGAGTTTTCCAACACATCGAGCTGGCTGTTTATGTTTGATAAGCTTATGTCAACCATCTGTGTGATGGTCTGTGCTGTCTGCGCCCCCGAGAGCACCGACGACTGCATGCCGCTTACCGATGACTGTCCGCCGTCAATAAGCCCCTGTACACTCGGAAGCAGTGACTGCGTCGAGCCTATCAGGCTGTCTGCCGAATCCGTGAGCATGGCAAAGGTATCGAGCATACCTTCATATGTGGAAAGAGTCGTATCCATATCCTTTAGCTTGTCAACAACTGTCCCGACCAGGTTGTTGCCTGATTTGCCGTCTCCCACTATGAGCTCTCCGGACTTTGACGCTATCTCTGTAATCGTGCTCACCATTGAAGTGTTTACAGACTGCTGCACCGTGGTCTTGACCTTTGAGGTTATCTTTGTTGCTATGGCATTTTTTTTGCTGTTTTCATAGTACTCTATCTGTGGATTGACCGGCTCACCGCTTAGGAAGCTGAGCATATCAGCAGAAAAATCCTTTGGCACTATAAAGGCAGCATAGCACCTTCCGCTGTAAACATCCTCCAGCGCCTCTTTACTGCTATCTGCGAAAATCCATCCGATCACATCATTTTCCTTAAGACCGTTTATGACACTGTCACCCATGCAAAGCTTTAAATCACCGATACTCATGCCCTCATCCTCAGAATATACTGCTATGTGCATCTGTGATGTAGCTTCCTCGCCGTAAGGGTCCCAGTTGGACATAATATTAAACCATGCGTACAAAGCCGGGATGATACAAAGGCCCATAATAATGACTATGGCAACCACATTTGTGGATATGCGTTTCAGGTCAGCCAGATATATTTGAAATATTTTTTTCATTGCTCGGCATCCTCCCCTGTACTTTGCTGCATCGTATCAAATCTCTGCCCCACTCTTTCGGCTATTTCCTGCACCCTGTCATCCATCTGCACGACAGGACTCACTCTCATGTTCTGCGCATCACCGCCGCTTATCTCATTCATCTTCTCCTGCAGCTTATAGTCCACATACTCGACTCCTATTAAATACACCGCAATAGCAAACAGACTCACTATCCACAGCACGAGAAAAATGATTTTGGAGCTGTCCGGCACAATCATCAGCAGAACAAGGAAAAAGAGGGGAATGATATATATACACCTCAGTCCTATTTTTATCCGCTTTTGATTCTGCTCGTGGATTGTCTTTTCATATCCGACCAGCTTATCGTACATCTCGCGCAGTCTCTTATCATCTGAAAGCGGCTGCTCATTTACGTTATTACTCATATTGTCTTTGTTAACTTTAATATCTTTATTATTTTTACATGTATCCTGCATACTTTCCTTCCCGCTTTACAGCTTACAGCACATCAGAAGCACCATATTTATATGCCAATTATTGATTTATTAATTGTACATTTAACTATAGCAGCTCGGTATCTTCCATACGCTTCTCTATAAAGTGATTAAGCCTGATAAACGGCTTTCGTATCACAAGCCCTATCACCAGCGAAGCTGCACAGAAAAGTAAAAGCGTGATATAACATTTACCAAGCGTATTTTCGTACATACCTCCGATGCACTCCCTCATCGCATTTATCGCATATGGGAATGGGAAGAAAATATACACTGCCCTGAAAAATGACGGCAAAGCCTCTATCGGATATGTGCCACCGCTTCCTGCAATCTGAAGCACCATGACAACTACCGCCAGTGCCTTTCCTATATCGCCAAAGGATATGGTCAGAGAATATATGAGCAGTGAAAATGTAAGGCTTGTCACTGCACCTGTCACGATAAATGATACCGGATGCACACACTGTATTTTAAGCAGATATAAATCTCCGAGCACAATGATAAATGCCTGTATCTGAGACAGTAAAAAGAATGTCAGGTATCTGCCAAAATAAAGCTGTGAAGGCTTCAGTGCCTTAAGCTCCTTAGCCTCTGCATGAACCTTTACCAGTGAAACAAGTATTGTCATGCCTACCCATATGGCAAGTGTGGTGTAAAAAGGTGCTACTCCTGAGCCATAATTTGCTATCTCATATATGTAATTATCGGATACCTGCACTGGCTCTGAAAAGAAGCTGCCAAGCTTTTCGGGATTACCCGAAAGCAGATTCACTATAATATCGGCCTTTTCATCCTCAGAGGCTGCTTCAAGCTTATCCAGTGTCTCATTTATCTTGTCTGATGCTGATTCTATGATACTCTTAAGCTGAGTCATGCTCATATTGAGTGTATCAAGCGTACTGTCCACCCCGTCAAATACCTGTGCCATTGAGCCTGATGTCCGGCTTAGATTGCCAAGTGTGGTCTGCATCGAATCAAGCACAGACGACATACTGCCTATCATGCCGTCCACCTGCGGCACTATCTGTGAGGTATATGTAGCATTAAGCGATGACGCAGTCGTTGAAAGAGCTGACATAACACTCTTAAGTGTTTCCTCAGAATTCTGTGTCTTTCCCGATAAATCCACAGACTGTGTACTTTCTATCATGCTCCTTGTCTGCTCCTTAACAAGCTCTATATTGGAAATAAGTGTGCCGACATGTGTATCGTCCGTATCCGGCTTTATTTTGTTGATCTTGTCCTCAAGAGTGTCAATATTGCTTTTCAAAGCATCCGCTGACTGTTTAATATTTTGCACATCACTTTGAATAGTATTTACATCCTGTGACAGATTTGCGTCTGAAATCTGCTTTGATATATCATCAATCGAGCTCTTCACCTTTGCTAATGCCAATGTGATATCAGCGCTAAAGCTGTCAAACGACTGTCTGGTGGACTGCAGATCATTTTTGCTTTCTTCAAGCCTGTCTGTGCCCTTTGCAAGCTTATCCTGTCCGTCCTTCAGTGCTTCACCTGTCTCTTTAGATACCTGTGACAATGCCTTATTTCCGTCAATAAACGTATCTATCATGGCATCGTACTGTGTGAGACTCTCTGATACCGCTTCAAGCTTACCGGTCATCTGCCCCACAGCATCCTTTTCCTTCATGTCATCGGATATTACGTTTGTCTCCTTAAATACCTGCTCTGCAAGCACCTTTAAAAACTGCTTATTAATGCTTGATTTAACAGCACTTGCTGCACTGTCCGTTATCTTTGTCGCAACAGCATTTTTCTTGTCATTGAGATAGTAGGTAATCCTTGGATTTTCAATATTGTCGGCTACACCATGATACATGCTGTAGGTAAACTGCTCATCTATGACAAGCGCAGAATAATATCTGCCGGACTTAACACCCTCAATAGCCTTTTCCTCAGACTTGACAAACTTCCAGCCTATAGTATCCTTTTGCTTTAATGACTCTACCACACCATCGCCCATGTTGACAGTTTCGCTGTCATTCTTCGTCCATCCCTTATCAAGATTTACTACTGCAATTGCGATATTACCTGTGTTGCCATACGGGTCCCAGTTGGCATAGATATTAAACCATGCATACAGCGCCGGCAGCACACACAGTCCTATAACTATAATGAGTACAAGCACATTTCGGAATATGCCGCACATATCTCTTTTAAAAATTTTTAAAATATCAGCCATAAATCATCCTCTTATATCCGGTATTTATATCCGCTGTTGTTTTAGCTCCCCAATAAAGTACAATGAGCCAAATGCAACATTTTTCGTATCGCTTTTCAGGTGCCTTTCTATCTCATCAACTCCTGAAAGCTCTGTTGCCTCAACTCCCTCTTTTCTGATAAAATCAGCAAGGTTTGATGCCTGCAGTGCCCTGTCAGAATCCGGTGTCACTGTATAAAACTCCTCTGCAAGCGGCAAAATCTCACGTATCATCACATCATAGTCCTTATCCGCCATAACTCCCATGAAAAAGCAAAATTTCTCATCCGGATACATATGCATGAGGCTTTCCTTGAGTGCATCAACTCCATTGCTGTTGTGTGCTCCGTCAACCAGCAGAAACGGCTCGTTTGAAACTATCTCCATGCGCCCCGGCCATACAGCCTCTTCAAGAGCACTCTTTATCCTGTCATTTAAGTCTGCTTCCTTCGCCGGCAAGCCTGTCCTATCATTTTGAGTTTCATACTCCGGCCCGCTATAGCGTTTTCCAAGCACATACCGCGCCGCAAGCTCTGCCGCCGCTGCATTCTCCCACTGGAATGTACCGCAAAGCCTCAGTGCATAGCCGCTGCAGCGCGCTATATCGCTTTGCTCCACAGTAATTATCCTTGCATGCTTTTTTTGCGCTTCCTGCTCGATTACCTGCATGGCACGTTTATCCTGCTGTTCCACCACCACTGTGCCGTTTTCCTTTATGATACCGGCCTTTTCAGCTGCTATATCAGCTATATCACTGCCAAGGATGGCCATATGGTCGTAGCCTATCTTTGTAATAACAGCACATTGCGGTGTGCCGATTGCATTCGTTGAGTCGAGCCTGCCACCAAGCCCGGTCTCAATGACCATATAATCGCACTGCTGCTCCTCAAAGTACAAAAGAGCCATAGCAAGGCAGTAGTCAAACATCGTAAGCCCTATGCCAAAATCTATATCAAGCAGATAGTTTCCAAGCCTTGTGACATCCTCCTTAGGTATCATACGCCCGTCAACAGTGATGCGCTCCTCAAAATCCACCAGATGCGGTGACACAAACGTGCCTACTCTCATATGCTCTTTTTTTAGTATACTAGAAAGAAAAGCGCATACTGACCCCTTTCCATTGGTACCTGCCACATGGATATACGGTATTATGCGCTTTTGCTTTCCTTTTTCTTGCAGCACCCTTATGACCTGTGCTGTCACTACCACTCCGGGCTCATTGCCGAAACGGCGTGTATTTTCTATTTTGTTTAAAACCTGTGTGTAATCTAAATTTCCCATGCCATCATTATAATATATCCGGCCGGTAAAATAAAGACCATATCGTTATACTGCTATAATAATGCCACCATCATTTGCATACATGCTTGAGATACCGGCTGTATCCACAATGACAATCTTTTTAAATCCGGCAAGCTTCTCAAGACATTCCTTCACATACTGCGCACGCTCCGGACAGTTGCAGTGTGAAATCGCAAGAATCCTGTGCTCACAGTCCTTTGTGGCAGCCACAACATCCTCCACCATCTTGGCAAGCGCCCTCTTCATGCCACGGGCCTGACCAAGCTGCTGGATTGAACCCTCATCTGTTGAGCCCATGACAGGCTTTATATTTAAAGTGCTGGCTACAAAAGCCTTCAGGTTGCTAAGACGGCCTGCCTTTCTTAAGGTGTCAAGTGTCTCAAGCACAAAGAAGGTATTCATGGAAGAAATATACTCCTCAGTCTGCTTTACAACCTCATCAAATGAAAGTCCACTCTCCTCGAGCTCCTGCACCTTCATGCCGATAAGTGTCTCGCCGATAGATGCTGAGCGTGAATTGAATACATATATTTGCTTGCCCGAGTCCTCATGCTCCTCATTGTACAGATTGACTGCTAAAACAGCGCTGTTGTATGAGCCGCTGAGCTTGCCTGAAAGTGTGATAACATAGACATGGTCTGCCTCTCCCTCAAATGCCTGCATGTACTCCTCAGGAGAAGGGCATGACGACTTTGGTCCCTTTACACTCTCCTTGACTCTTCTAAGGAAATCATGCTGGTCAAAGCTCTCATCATCACGGATCCTATATCCGTCAACATCAAGCTCAAGTGCTACATTGCAAAAATGTCCATCCTTCTTAAGGCTGTCTGTGAGCTCACCACAGCTATCTATTATAATCTTATACATATCGGTTCCTCCTGCATTATATGATAATAAGAGTTTAAATTACTTTTTTAAAAGTTATTTTATTCCGTAACAAGTAGTTTTCATTACTACGTCATATTAACACGAAAACTAAACTTATGCAAGAGGTTTCTGTATATATTTCCATATAACCTATTACAATTGTTACCCGAAAAATGCGGTCACACAGTCGCTTAAGGCTTTCATATCGCGTGCTCCCATCAGCTCACAGGCTGAGTGCATGGCAAGAATAGGTATACCTATATCCACCGTCTTTACCGGCAGCAGTGTGCCTGCAATCGAGCCGAGTGTGCTGCCTCCACGGCTGTCCGAACGGTTCACAAAGCGCTGGTACGGTATGCCCTTTTCATCACACAGCTGGCAGAGAATAGCAATAGCCTGTGCATCCGTAGCATACGACTGCGAGCACGCCTGCTTGATACAAAAGCCTTTTCCCATGACCGGCTTATTTGTGATATCCATCTTTTCCTTTTTATTAGGATGAAGCGCATGCGCCACATCGACAGACAAAAGCATGGCATCATAGATACTCTCATCTATCTCGTTTTCTGTAAGATCCATATTTCTTAAAATGCGTCTGAGCATATCATGAAGCATTATAGAGGCAGCGCCCTGCTTACTGCTGCTTCCAATCTCCTCATGATCAAAAAGTGCTATGATATTTATTCCATCAGCTCTGTTTCCATCCTCTATCGCATCAAGAAGTGCCCTGCAGGATGACTGGTTGTCGATTCTAGGCGATGAAATCATAGTATCATTCACACCGACAAATGTAGGCTCATCCATGCAAAATGTATTGAGCTCAAAGTCTATGATATCGCTCTTTTCCACAGACAGCTCGTTTGCCAGAAAGCTAAGGAAATAATCTGTGGTCTTTTCATCCTCAGGTATTGAATCAAGCACCGGCATCAGATCCACCTGATTATTTATCTCGACTCCCTTATTCACATCCCTGTTCATATGAATGGCAAGATTTGGAATAATCATGACAGGCTTTTTTGACCTGTAAAGCACCATACGTGGGTTAAACACATCATCACTCTTTATAGCCACACGACCTGCCACTCCGAGAGGCCTGTCAAACCATGTGTTTAAAATCGGTCCTCCATACACCTCTACATTGACCTGTGCATATGAATTTGTCATAAAATCCGGATTGGGCTTTATGCGAAGATACGGGTAGTCTGTGTGAGCTGCCGCTATCCGCACCATATCCTTTTTGTTGTAGCCGCTTCCTACAGTAAATGCAAACATGGTTGTATCATGGTGATTTAAGACATATCTGCCACCGCGCACAAGCCTCCAGTCGCCTGTATAATCTATCTCCTCAAATCCGTTTTCCAAAAGCTCCTGCTTTGCAGCCCTCACGCACTCGCATGGCGAAACTGCCTCTTTAAGTAAATTAAATAATTTTTCCTGTTTCATGGATTGCCTCCTGTTTTCATTGCATAACGCATTTATTCTACCACGGACTTAACAATTATTCCAGTTGGACAGGCTTTATTTTTGTGGCATAATCTGCGAATCTGATGTATGATATGATTAAAGGGTCAAAAGGTATCATCGATGCATGCTTGCATGCAATTCGATGTCACATACAATGTAGGAAATGAGGAGAAATTATGATATCAATCGAACTGACAGACACAAAGGATTTTATGAACAAGCTGCTTCGCACGGAAATATTCGACAACTTCCTGCTCCAGGAGGCAGTCATCACAAAGGCCGCCTCATACGTCATAGACGGCCACCTGCAAAAGGGCTTTTACAGCTCCACAGAGCTTGAGGAAAACGGCATAGCAGGCTATGACATGCTCCCTTTTAAGATGCTTCGCACAAACTGCTTCGACCTGATAAAGGGCAGACAGACTCCGTCGTCATTCAAGTTTGTCTTTCTGCTTTCACCTGAAAATATGGAGCACACCTTAAGCAGTCTGCACTCGGCCTTCACTGTATCCGATATCAGCGGTTTTTTCATAAATATCAGGTATCAAAGCCAGCTTTTAACTCTCACAACCGGGATATCCTATAATATTTTTTCAGCGGATAGGACCTTAGATAGTGAATGGGATAAGCTTGTAATGAAATTTTTATCAAATAATGACATAAACTTTAAAGAACTTTGACTTTATTGCTTTACATCTTAAACCTGTTATGCTATTCTAACGTTAGTTGCGTAAGCAGCATTATTATTATTTGGAGGTACTTTCGATGAGCAAAGGTACAGTAAAATGGTTCAACAACCAAAAGGGTTACGGATTCATCACAGCCGAGGACGGAAAGGATGTATTCGTACATTTCTCAGGACTTAACATGGAGGGCTTCAAAACTCTCGAGGAAGGTGCAGCAGTAGAGTTCGATATCACTGATGGCGCTAAAGGTCCACAGGCAGTTAACGTTGAGGTAGTTAAATAATTTGACTACTCTGTCAATCTAGTTTCTATGTACCTTTTTCTTTATTATATATTTAGGTAAAATAATAGTTACAAAAATGTTAATTGGGGAATAAGATATAAGAATCATGATTAAAAAAGAAGAGTTCATTTCGAACTCTTCTTTTTTGTGCTTTTTTATTGTTTTTTGCGCTTTTAGTTGTTTATGCGATGATGAGACATCGGTGAGCTTGTGGTAAGTGGTAAAAATGTATAGCCATTCGCCTGTCCCCACTGAATGATCTGCTCGACCGCATTGACACTGAAATCCTTTATGTCGTGCTGCAATACAACTGATACGTTGTGGCTCTGCACTCCTGAGATAACATTCTGTACCACCTGATCTGTGCTGATTGGCTTGTTGTTTGCATCTCCGCTCGATACATTCCAGTCACAGTATAAAAGGCCTCTTGCTGTCACATCATTTACGAGCTGTGTCATAATGCCCGGACAGTAATCCTTGCTCACGGTATTTGATGAGCCTCCCGGGAATCTGATGATTGACGCATCATTTCCTGTCTGTGCCTTTATGATACTGTTCATCTGCTCAAGGTCATCAAAGAATGCCTGCTCGCTTGTATATATCTGGTTGTATTTGTGGCTGGCAGAGTGGATAGCCACTGTATGTCCTCTCTTTGCCTCCTCCGCTATCAGATTCTGATAGTCAGGATGCGTATTTGTAACAAAGAAGGTGGCCTTTACATTGTATTTATCAAGCACATCCAAAAGTCCCTGTGTATACTTTCCCGGACCATCGTCAAAGGTCAGATAAATGATCTTGTTGCCAGGATTTACTGTGTCTGCTGCTGCAGCCGGGTCATACACACTGACCACTCTTGTAGCTGTAGTCTTATTGCCTGATGAATCTGAGACCTCATAGGTCACAGTGTACTTTCCTGCCTTATCCTTATCTACCTTATCTCCTGATACCTTGACACTGTCTGTGATGTCTCCGTCACAGTTGTCAGTTGCCGTGTATCCCGGATCACTGTACTTATCACCCTTTTTAACTGACATAAAATCATCACCGGACAGCTTTATCTGCGGTGCCGTGGTATCTGTGACATGCACAGTCCTTTTGACCTCGCTCTCATTCTTTGACGAGTCTGCGACACTGTACTTTATCTCATAGTCTCCGGGCTTTGACGTATCGACAGCTCCTGTGACAGATACCTTGTCTGTCAGATCCCCATCATAATTGTCTGTTGCCGTATATCCCGGGTCACTGAACTCGCTGCCTGCCTCTACAGTCATCTCTGCATCGCCATTTAATGCAATCTCAGGAGCCTTCTTATCCCTCACCTCAACCTTGATGGTCTGTGTCGCTGTTTTTTTACCGTATTGAGCAGTTACCTTTATCTCATATGAACCTGTCTTTGTCGCATCGACATTACTGTCTATAGTGCATTTTATCTCTTTTCCCTTTCGGTTTATGAGCCTGCCTCTGACATACGCCTTAATTTTGGGCTCCTCAAACTTTTTGCCATACTCAACAGTGATACCGTTTTTAAACTTGCTGCTAAACTCAATGTGTGAATCAAAGCAGGTGATATATACTATAAACGCCACCACCAGAACTATTGCAACCGCAAGTATCCCAATAATCATCTTTTTATTTTTGTCCATTTTTCTAATCCTCTTTAGCATTTTATAATTATTCTCTCTATATTATTACTCAAACCTGATAATATTATTTCAAGCAGTATCTATTATAGCGTTAAACAATCTTTTTTGCTACTGCAAATTCCTTGAGAATTTCTTAATGTTAGCTTCATATATTTCAGTTGTGTTACAATTGTTTCTTTATCCAGAAAACCCGTGATAGAGTCGTAATATGTACTTAATTTATTTAATATCTTTGTTACTATTAAGCTTTCAATATGACTAACCACATAGCTTTTTTCAGATATTCGCATACACAAAAATCCCCCGAACAAGTCGGGGGATTTAAAAGCTTATGTAACTATTCAAGCCACGCTTTGGCAGTAACAATCATTTTTACTGCTCCTTGCGGTGCATCTCAAATGTCTCCATATGGTAGTTTGCGATGTTGTCACGAATCTTTCTGTCGTCTGCTCTGCTTAAGAGATCATCACGGAACTTCTTGGTAGATACCATGTCATTGTATGAGCTTGGTCCGCCTACGCAGCCGCCCTCACATGCCATTCCCTCGATGAAGTTCTCAGGAAGCTTGCCTGCCTTCATGAGGAGAAGTGCCTTCTTACACTCTGCTGCTCCGTTTGCCTTGCAAACCTTGCAATCAACATCCTCGCCCTTTTCCTTCATGCTCTCGATTACAGCAGCTGTAACTCCGCCTGAGTTTGCGAAACGCTTACCGAATACAGAGCCCTCCTGATATGAGGTGTCATCAGCCTCAAGCTGTACTCCCTTTGCTTTCATAATAGCACGAATCTCACTGAAGGTAAGTACATAGTCTGCATTGCCCTCTATCTTCTGATCCTGTACCTCTGACTTCTTGGCAACACATGGTCCGATGAATACTGTAACTGCATCAGGATCCTTTGCCTTGATCATTCTTGAAACCGCGCACATAGGTGAAACAGTTGTAGAAATCTTGTCAGCAAGCTCTGGATAGTGCTTTCTAACCATATTTACAAATCCAGGACAGCATGATGTAACCTTCTTCTCTCCTGCCTCGTATGCCTCAAGCCACTCATCAGCCTCGTATGCTGCTGTCATATCTCCTCCGAGTGCTACCTCAACAAAGCCGTTGAAGCCAACTGCCTGCATAGCCTTCTTCCAGCTGTTCATAGTGATGTTTACTCCAAACTGTCCCTCTGCTGCTGGTGCAACCATAGCGTATACATGCTTGTTCTCTGACTTGATTGCATCGATTACATCTACGATGTATGTCTTTGATCCGATAGCTCCGAATGGACAGCTGTGGATACACTTACCACATCTGATACATTTGCTCTCATCAATCACTGAAATGCCGTACTCATTGTATGTAATGGCATTTACAGGACAAGAGAACTTACATGGTCTCTTTAAATGAGCGATAGCGTTGTAAGGACATGCCTGTGCACAGCGTCCACACTCCTTACACTTCTGTGGGTCGATATGTGAGCGGAGGCGTCCTGCCTCGATTGCTCCAAACTTACATGCATTGATACAAGCCTTGCCAAGACAGTTCTGACAGTTCTCAGTAACTGTGTAGCTTGAAATCGGGCAATCCTCACATGCTGAGCTGATTACCTGGATGATATTGCCGTCATCATTTACGCTTGGTGCTTTACCCTCTGCCAGTCTGACACGTTGACGGATGATCTCTCTCTCCTTGTAGATACAGCAACGGAACTGAGGTGTCGGTCCCGGAATCAGTGTAAATGGGATGTCATCTCTGATCTCATCGAGGTTACCTGCAAATGCAGCCTTTGCGACCTCAAGCAAAACTGCATGTTTGATTTTGATTACGTTTTCGTCAGCGTACATATTATCTCCTTTTCTTTAAAATAAATGTATATTGTTACCTATTGATTTACATACTTAGAAGAATCATTACATCATGTGACACTTCCCATATCATATGAGCTGATTCCTCTAAAAAAATGCTCCTAGTATTTATCTACTAGGAACATTCTACAAAATTTTTTAAACTTTTTCTACCCTTGTATTCATCAAAATACAAAGAATTGTTATTTTTTTCACAATAGCAGCGATTTCAATAAGAATTACTCATGGCGCAATGCGTCAATAGGGTTTAGGTTCGCTGCCTTGTATGATGGAAGCATACCGAATATGATTCCGATTGCCATGGAAAAAAGCACTGCAAGTATAGCTGCTGCCGGGCTTATCGCTGTCGGCGTGCCGTTTAGCATTGAGATGACCTTCGAGAGTATCACTCCGACAAGCACTCCTACTAAGCCTCCAAGGCTTGTGAGCACAACCGCCTCTGTGAGGAACTGTCCGAGGATTGCTCCCTTTCCCGCTCCGATTGCTTTTTTAAGTCCTATCTCTGAGGTACGCTCTGTGACTGACACAAGCATGATATTCATGACACCGATACCTCCGACGAGCAGTGATATTCCGGCAATCCAGATTAGCATCATGTTGGTTGACTGGCTGAGCTGCTGTATCTGCTTTGCCTGCTCCTGTAAATCCTGTGCCTTGTAGGTCACATCAGAGCCGTCTGTGACATTTAAATTGCTGTTAAGTATCTCCTCAGCCGCTTTTCCTACTGTAGCCATGGTATCTGTGCTGTCTGCCTTAAGCAGAAGGTTCTGCGGCTCATCATAGCCAAATATGACAGGCCATGTGCCGCTTGGCACAAATACATTGCCCTGGCTGTCATCATAGGCATACATATAGTAATCATCCATTGAGTTTATTACCAGGTCATAGCTGTCCTTTTCCGTGACTACACCGACTACTGTAAACGGATATCCCTGTATCTCTACTGTCTTGCCGAGCGCGCTCTCTCCTGAAAACAGGCTGCTCTCCACGCTCTCATCAATAAGTGCCACCCTGCGGGCCTTTGCATAGTCATTCTTTGAGAAGCCTCTGCCCTTCATGACTACATAGCTTGCTGTGTCGAAATATCCGTCATCGACACCTGTTATATTGCCGCCAGAAAGCGCAGTGTTCAGATAATAAACTGCATTGTAAGCCTGTCTTGTGCGGTAAAGAGCTGCATTTTCTACATGGTCAAGCTCCTTTATGCTGTCAAGTGTGGCAGCCGATACCTCGGTCACTCCCGCAGGAGCCGAATCATATGACAAATCCATATCATAGCCATCCTTCTGCAGTGTGACCTTTACGTTATTACTTCCCGAACCTATGAGGTTCTTTTCTATCTGTTCGTTTGTGCCCTGAATTGTGGAAACAATCGCAATAATTGCTGCAATTCCGATGATAATTCCAAGCATGGTCAGAAACGAACGCATCTTATGTGACCAGATTCCCCTAAAGGACAATCTAATATTTTCAAGCATCTTTAATCCTCCCTGCTAAACTAATACATACCATCTTCGGACACCTTGGTTTTCTCGCCCTCCCTGACTCCATACGGGAATGCGATATAGTCATCATTTGTCAGACCTGACTTAATCTCCACATATGAGCCCCAGAGTGACTTGCCTGTTTTGACAGTCTGCTTTTTGAGCTTTCCGTTGTCATCCTTGTATATATATGACTGTCCGTTCTCTGTTCTGACAAATGACTTGTCGATATAAAGTCCACCGTCAGAGCCCTCTGATGATGTATCTATAGTCAGCTCCAGTGAATCACCCTTTTTAAGATTCTGCGGATTCTCAATATATGCAGTGTACTCATAGAATGATGAGTTCGGATTGCTGTCTCCATAGTAGTTGATACTGTCTGACGGCACATTGCTTATCTCGGATATCGTACCCTCATAGGTATCACCTGTCATGTAGTTGACTGCTGATACGCTCTGTCCTACCTTTACTGTATCCAGATCCAGCTCACCGATTGTTCCGCTGATATATAGGCCTGCCGCTCCTGAAAGCTGTAAGAAAGGTGTGCCGTCCTGTGGTGGATTTGCAGGATTGCAAACTGTTGTCACGATTCCGTCCTTCTTTGCATATACCACGCCATCCTCAAGCTCGCTCTGCAGCTCCTTTAAATCAGCCTGTGCAATTCTCTTTTGTAAATCAACATCGGCAACACTTCTGGTCTGCTCCTTTATGGCATCCTTAAGCTCATCTGCTGTGTATGTCTTTTCTTCTGAGGCGGTATCAGCTTCAGTCTGTGTGGTCTGATCTGTGGCACTGTCTGTTTTGGTATCTGACGGCTCATTTCCTGCTGTATCATCAGAAGCAGCTCCTGCTGTAATTGTGCCTGCAAGGAAAAGCTTTATCTCATCGCTGTCATCATAGCTGCCAAGCTTATCTCCTCTTACGGTAAGCTCCATATCAGGTGCGTTAGCATCTCCTATTACAAACCGCGCTACAGCGCTCTTATCAGCGAGTGTATTCAAAAGCGCTCCCGATACATATGAAGCCTCTGTGCATGTAAATACATAAGGATCGTTCTCTGTACCACTTCCTATAGCCTCTGACAGATCAGATATCACATCATGCTCTTCGTCAGGCTTTTGCTCAGATGCAGCCGGCTGTGGCTCAGGTGTAACAGGAGTCTCGGGCTGCTTTGCAACCGGCTTAGTATTCTTTAGCTTGTCAAGCTTCTGCTTTTCCGATGCAAGCTGGTTCTCAAGACTCTGTATCTCAAGCTGCTTCATCTCAACCGAGAGGGAAAGACTCGTCACATCATATGCAAGGAGCTTATCTCCGGCCTTTACCTGCTGATCCTTTGTGACATAAACCTCTGTCACCTTCTGTCCATCCTTTAAATTGATTGTCTGACATGCATCATCACACACCATTCCCTCGCTGGTCATGGATGTGTAGTCGTTTGTCGTGCTGATCATTGAAACGCTCATAACGGAAGCAAGCCCCTTGGAGTTCTTATAATAAACAACTCCTGTGATGCTTCCCGCTGCAACCGCAACTACAAGGACAGCTATTATAATGATCTTAATTTTCTTTTTCTTTTTCATTACCTGCCTCCTGTCCTTCCTCTGTTATCTCACCATCTATGATGTGGACAATGCGCTTTGCCTGCTCTGCGACCTTTCTGTCGTGAGTGATCATGACAACCGTCACACCGGACTCATTAAGGCTCTCAAAGAGCTCAAGCACCTGCTTGCCGGACTTTGAATCTAGTGCTCCCGTAGGCTCATCCGCAAGCAGAAGCTTTGGATGATTGACCATTGCTCTCGCTATCGCCACTCTCTGCTTCTGTCCTCCCGAAAGCTGCGTAGGCTTAAAATCAGCCCTGTCTGAAAGTCCAACACGCTCTAAGGCCTCCATACCCATCTGCCTTCTGTCCTTTTTGCTCACTCCTGCGTATATGAGTGGCAGGCACACATTGTCAAGTGCGCTCTCACGTGGCATGAGCTGGAAATTCTGAAATACAAATCCAATTGTATCCCGTCTGACTCTCGTAAGCTCCTTTTCCTTCAGCTCACTGACAGGTCTGCCGTCAAGTATATATGTGCCCGAGGTTGGCAGATCAAGGCATCCCACTATATTCATGAGAGTGGTCTTGCCGGAGCCCGACGGACCCATGATTGCCACGTACTCTCCCTCCTCAATCTGGAGTGAGACATCCTTTAAAACCGGCACCACGAGCTTATCCTGGTCATAGTTTTTGTAAATATGCTGGAGTTCTAGAATCATCTACTGTACCTCCGCGTCACCTGAACCGGTGGCATCTGCAGCACCTTCGTCCATTGTGCCATCATCCATGGTGCCATCATCAACAGGACCGCCCTCAGTGCCCTCAAGCATCTGCTCATCAATGGCTTCTGTACCCATATCGTCATAGACTGAATCTTCACCGCCGCCATTTTCAATGTACTCTTCCCAGGTCTGTGCCGGCTCGCCCTCATAAAGGTCATCAGATGCCCATACTATGTAGTCATCCTTCTTAAGTCCTGATTTAATTTCATACATCATGAGGTTCTCATCATAGTCTCCAAGCTCAACCTTTGTCTTCTCAAGCTTATTCTTTTTATTGAGTGTCCAGACATATGCATCATCGCCATCCTTTACGACGTAGCTCTCATCAATCCATATGCCCTCCTTCACCTGCGTCTGTCCGAAATCCGGCTCTACATATACATGCTGTCCTAAAAGCATGTCTCCTGTGCCTGTAAGCTGCACATAAAAGTTGTACTTTGAAGCCTTCTGCTCGCTGCTTCCATCATCATACATGCCTGAATTGCTGTTATCCGTCTGTGTATTTTCGGTGTCAACCTTGCTGATGGTACCCTGCCAGGTTTTTGACTCATCAACTCTTGAGCGCACGATAACCGCCTGTCCCTCTGACAGTCCACTGTTTAAAAAGCTCTGCTCATCGATTGTACCCTTTACCCTGTAATCACCGGTGGCAACGATTGTCATAAATGCAGAATCTGCTGTGTCTGCACTCTGATTCTCATTGATTTTCTTAACAACACCGACCATTGTGCTGTTTACAGTGGCATTTTTGATGCTCTCATCGTACTTTTCTATCTCCGCCTTCTTCGTTGCAACATCGTACTGAGTCTGCTTCTGCTGTGTCTGCGCCTGCTGAATCTGCAGTGTATAGTCAAGCTGCTGATCCTTTGACGCTTCCTTCTTTTCCTTGGTGAGCTGCTCTATCTGTGCGTCATAGCCTGAAAGCGTATTGTTTAAGCTCTCAAGCTCAAGAGTGGCGCTTTCCTTTTTTGCGGCAAGCTCCTTTGTATCATAGGTAAAAAGAGGTGTACCCACCTGTACCTCATCACCCTCCGATACAAGAATATCCTTTACTGTTTTCTCACTGTCAGCCTTGATATCCATGGTATCAGCCGCTTCCACGACACCGCTGTACCTGTCAGTGCTACCCGCCTGATACATGACATCAGAAACCTTGTTTGCATACACGCCCGATGCCTTTGCTGCGTTCTTTCCCTTTGTCATTGCAATGATAACTGCTGATATAATAACTGCTATGATAATCACAGCTGCAATCACTGAAATGATAATCTTTTTCTTTTTACTCATTTCGACCTCCCGGTTACTTATAATAAATTGATTGATTATGAATTAATCATACCAAATGTATATTGCTTTTGTCTTTTAAGATTTTTTTAATATTTTACTAATAAAAAATGGAGGTTATCATGGAAATAGCTTTTAGTGAGAAAATTTCTCCACAGCTGTCCGCCGCCCTGCTTTCCACCCCTTATGAGCTCGGGAAGGAGGGCGGGCTTTCAAGCGGCTATCTGCCTGAGAGTGACAGCTGGGAAGTGATAGTGAAATATGTCGGTGACATCGAAAATATAAAAGAAAAATTCCCTTCTGTCCTCATCACGAGGCTGCTCGGAAACTATGCGGTGCTTGTAATTGAGAAATCCCTCGTAAATACCGTCGCACTGTGCGATGAAATCATATATATGGAAAAGCCAAAGCAATTTAACTACGATGTATACGAGGGCTCGCAGGCCTCATGCATCACTCCCATACACACCAATCCATACAATCTGACCGGAAAAGGCGTGCTTGTAGGCATTATCGACTCCGGCATTTACTATGCCCATCCGGCTTTTATACAGGATGGTGTAAGCAGAATAGCCTATCTGTGGGATCAGACTGTTTCTGATAATTACTCAAACACTGATGCCATCCCCTTTGGCACCTTATATGACCGCGACACAATCACAAAAGCCATAAATGCAGGAAACAGCTTAGAAATGCAGCGCATCTGTCCAAGCATCGACCTATCCGGTCACGGCACGCATGTGGCAGGAATTGCTGCCGGAAACGGAAATGATAATGGTAATGAACAAAATACGAAATATCGCGGTGTCGCTTATGAGAGCACTCTTATAGTTGTAAAGCTTAAAACCTCAGGCGGTGCCAGCTTTCCCACAACCACACAGATTATGCTGGCAGTGGACTTTTGCATAAGAAAATCTATCGATATGAATATGCCTATCGCCATAAACCTAAGCTTTGGCACAAGTAACGGCTCACACAGCGGCACCTCACTGCTTGAAGCATACCTGGACTATATAGCAGAAAACTACCGCTGCGCTGTCTCTGTCGGCTCAGGCAACGATGGAGCCGGCTTTGGCCATGCAAACGGCAGCTCATATCCTGCCGATGCTGAGCTTGCAATAGGCTACCCTGAGCCGTCTCTTTCTATAGATTTATGGAAAAAATACTGGGATGAAATACAAATACGCATTACCGCACCAAATAATGATATGCTGCAGATTCCCGATACAATTACCAATCAGGCAAAGGGCTTTACATACAGATACAGGCTCGATGGGACAGACATATATATAACAGGCGGCGGTCCCTCACCCTACTCTCCATTTCAGGAAATATTCATTGAACTCATGGGATCGGAATACATCTCACCCGGCATCTGGAAAATATCACTTGAACCTATATCTGTAAAGGACGGCTCATGGGATATATGGCTGCCGTCAGGTGCTCTGCGCAATGCACAGACCTCATTTATCCACGCATCACCCGATATCACCCTTACCATCCCCTCAACCGCCCAAAACGTCATCTCCGTCGGAGCCTATGACAGCCGCACAAACCGCGCAGCCGCCTTTTCCGGTCGAGGCTATACATGGGCCTTTAACAGCATAAAACCTGATATCATAGCGCCCGGCGTGGACATTATCTCTTGCTCAAACACCGGAGGCTACACTTCAAAAACAGGCACCTCCATGGCTGCGCCGTTTGTGACCGGTGCGGCTGCGCTTCTGATGGAATGGGGCATTGTGCGTGGAAATGACCTCTATATGTATGGCGACAAGCTAAAGGCCTCTCTAATAAAAGGCGCGGGAGAAAATATATTTACATCTGCCTCAGGAAAAGTCTCTGAAAATACTGCCCAAAACGCAAAATACCCCAACCCTGTAACGGGCTGGGGTACATTGTGCTTACTGGATAGTATTCCTTAACGGAAGCTGCTATTCGTATACATGCTTCTGATGCTTCTTTGCATCTGCCTTATTCTTTTTCTTCAATGGATGCTTTGGGTTTTTATCCATTATAATCGCTTCCTTCCGTTCGTTCTGACTACGTTATACACCTGCAATTAGCACTTGTCAAGCGAGAGTGCTATTTTTAATCAATTGTTTATATTTATTGCAAAATCACTATCATTTTGATATTAAATTACTAATTTGTATGCACAATTATTGACGGTTTGCTAGATTTAATTATAGTCTCTTCATCACAATTCCGAAAAATACATCATTACATAACTGCCAAATATACAAAATACGCCGCATAGCAAAGCAGCATCACCACTCCGCATGGCTTTCTAAGCTCTTTGTGTCTTATCGTGCCGCCCCACAGGAGCACACCACACAGGATTGCCACAACTGTATCAATCACAAACCTGCTCTCAAACGGTACCGGACAAATGAGAGCTACTGTTCCGATTACAAAGAGTATATTGAAAATATTGCTGCCGACTATATTTCCTATTGCAATTCCTGCATTTCCCTTGCGTGCTGCTGAAACAGATGTCACAAGCTCCGGCAGTGATGTACCGAATGCCACGATCGTAAGTCCGATAAAGCGCTCACTCATGCCACAGGCTCTCGCTATAGTCGTGGCACCGTTTACTACAAGCTGGCTTCCAATCACGACGCACACACCGCCCAGCACAATAAAGAGCAGGCATTTCCATACAGGATATAGCTTTACAGACTGCTCATCACCGCTGTCATTGCCTTTTTTAGCCAAAAGATACAGATAAAGCAGATATGCAATAAATAAAATCCACAGTATAACGCCCTCCATGAATGTGATTTCATTACCTGTCATTCCCATCACGAGAAGCACCGCTGTGATAAGAAGCATGTACGGTATCTCGTATTTGAAGGTGGTTTTTTGTATGGCTACATTTGTGATAAGTGCCGTCACTCCCAGGATTATAAGGATATTTAGTATATTGCTGCCGACTATATTACCGACTGTGATACCCGCATTGCCCTTTATTCCTGCTGTGATGCTGACTGCAGCCTCCGGCAGCGACGTGCCCATCGCCACAATCGTAAGTCCAATCACAAGCTGCGGAATACCAAATTTCCCGGCGAGTGCCGCAGCTCCATCCACAAACACATCCGCGCCCTTCACCAGTGCTACAAAGCCTGCTACAAGCAGTAAAATTGCTACAAAAATCATAATTTTCCTCCTTCTGCTGTCCTTTTTAAGGATGCCTGATTAATTGATAGTTACAGCTATGTCCTATCAGCAGAAGGCTTTTATATACAAAAAAGGCGACACTTCTGCTGTATAAAACAACAAAAGTCTCGCCATTTAATCACTCTCCGGATTGCTGTCATATATATGATATGTATGAGCAATCGTACTGACGGATAAGTAAGCACTTTCGCGCCGGCTACTCCCTTTCACTTATATATTATGATATGCCAATGCAGGGTATTCGTCAATAGAAAATCTAAACTATTTTATCTCCGGCTGGAATTTCTTTATATCACTTGCTATCTCACCGCTTAAAAGAAGCATACAGATGAGGTTTGGAATAGCCATAAGTGCGTTTGCGATATCCGAGAAATTCCATACCAGGCTCAGAGTCTGTGTACAGCCTATGTATGCCACAAGTGAAAAAATCACCCTGTAAACCATGTTGAACCTGTGTGTGCCGAGCAGATACTCAAAGGCCTTCTCTCCGTGATACTCCCAGCCAAGTATTGTAGAAAAAGCAAACAGCGTGATACCTATTGTCACAAGCCATCCGCCGCCCGTTCCAAGCACTGTCTTAAAGGCCGCTATTGTGATATCAGAGCCTGTCAGATAATCTCCGGCAGCATCTGCCATGCCAAGCACTCCTGATGATGCGATTGCAAGTCCTGTGATTGTACAAACAACTATTGTATCCCAAAAGGTTCCCGTCATATTGATATAGCCCTGGCGTACCGGATTGTCGGTTGTGGCTGCCGCCGCTGTGATTGCCGCTGAGCCCATGCCTGCCTCATTTGAGAATACACCTCTGGCTACACCATAACGCATGGCATTCATCATTGACGCTACGATTGTTCCACACATTCCGCCGCCCACTGCCTTGACAGAAAATGCCATCTTGAAAATCATTGCAAGGCCAGCCGGAAGGTTAGAGATATTTCCTATTATTACTATAAGTCCACAGATTACATAGAAGATAGCCATGACAGGCACAACAACCGATGAAACCTTTGATATTGACTTGATACCGCCTACGATGATAAGAAGTGCAAGTACTGTAATAATTATTCCTGACAGCCAGGTTGGCACATTGAAGGTTGCCTTTAATGCACCTGATATAGAGTTGCCCTGTGTCATGTTTCCGATGCCAAACGAAGCTACCACTGCAAAAAATGCAAAAAGCCATGCTAAAACAGCTCCAAGCTTCTTATTCTTTATTCCCTTTTTCATCGTATACATCGGTCCACCGCTCATCTCGCCCTTTTCGTTTACCTCACGGTATTTGATGGCAAGCATACACTCAGAAAATTTTGATGTAAGTCCAAAAGCTGCTGAAATCCACATCCACACCAATGCTCCAGGTCCTCCGGAAACCATAGCTGTAGCGACACCTACTATATTGCCTGTGCCGATTGTAGCCGCAAGCGCCGTGGTCAGTGCCGAGAACGGTGATACATCTCCCTCTCCTCTGCTCTTTGTGCGCGCCTCCTTGCTGAGTGTGCTCTTTAGCGCATAGCCCAGGTTCCTCCATGTCAGAAATCGCGTCCGAAATGTCAGATAAATTCCGGTTCCAACCAAGAGCACCAGCATAACCGGTCCCCAGACGAAGTCATCAATTGCCGAAATAACATTACTCAATTCTTTCATAATATATCCTCGCTTTCCTCCAACCATGCATAAAAATGCAAAAAAGAGCGATGTATGAACAACATCGCTCTTTTGTTGGATTGCTTATTAAATTAAACCCTATTTTAAACTTTTTTCGGAATATGTCAAGAGAAAGTTTTTCTTAACTGTAAACTAAATCACTTAACTATATTATTTACGGTTTGGCTTTTTCGCAAAAAGTGCTGCTCCCACAAGACTGATTGATGCAAATGCCAATGCAAGCATGCCCATGAGAGGGTTTGTATCACCTGTCTTTGAAGCCTTCTTTACTGTTGCTTTTTTAGCTGCACTACCTGTTGTGTTAGTAGTAGTAGAATTTGACTTATTTCCTGTTGCTACAGTTACATTCGTACCGGCACCATTAGAGCTTCCTGCAGCTCCTGATATCGCACCTGTGCTTCCTGTACCGGTTCCAGATGTTCCCGGATTTACAGCTTCCTTCTTCTTTAAGCCTTCAATAGCCTTATTGAGTGACGCAACTGCATTGTCAACCTTTGTCTGGTCATCCTTCTGCTCAAGTACTGCTTTTGCACTTGAAAGCATCTGTGAGAATGTTTTCCAGCTGCCTGCTGTATAATCAGCCTCTTTGAGTGTATCTGCTTTTGCAATTGCACTCTCAAGTGCTTTAGTATCAATGACTACAGGCTTCTCATATGTAAATGAAAGCACATCCTTATATCCTGTTGCTGATACCTTGATTTCAAAGCTTGAGCCCTCAGCAAACGGAGCCTGAGTAATGTCAATTGTACCATCTTCCTTGATAAGCTTTACAGCGCCCTTGCCTGTTGCCGGATAATCCTTACCATTTACATTTACAGACTTGATTTTTTCAATAAAATCTGCAAACTGTGTTGCTGTTGCTCCATCTGCCATTTCAAGCTTCGGTGCTGTCGCATCATTATTGTATGCTGCTGAAACTGCATCTGCATAGAGCTCAAATGTAGTGGTGATTGGAGCATATTTATTGCTCTTATCAGATACTGTCAGCGTATACTCTGTATTCTCTGCATACTTAGGATATGTGATTACAAGCTTCTTAGTCTGAGTGTAGCTTGCTGCATATGTTGACACTGCAGATGCTAAGTTTTCCTCTGTAACATTAAATCCCTTGACTTCATTTCCTTTTGCATCTGTAACTGCATATGTTGCGTTAAAATCATCCGGAAGTGCAACGTCAAGATTAGCCTGTCCTGCTGATACAGCTGCATTTTCTGCTTCAACAGCTGCATCCTTAGCGTGCTCAAGCACCTTGTAATTTACAGGTAAAGTGAAGATTCCCTTACTTGTATAGTATGTAACATTTTTGATTGTCTTTCCAACCATATACTGGTAGTGCTCATACGAAAGTGTACATCCGTGCGAATCTGTAACAATTCCCACACTCCATGCAAGCTCCTCTGTTTTCCAGATATTTTCCACATGACGCATAGCATAATCTGTGTTGTCATCGGTGCTTACAATAACACCGTAAACCACATCATCAGCTTCAAAGCCCATAGCGTCCTTTATACCATCAAGATTGAGCTGATAGTCTCCATACTTTGTTTTTGTCTTGAACTTTGTAGTTACCTTGTCAGAAGCTATCTGAGTCTTAGTTCCATTTACTGCGCCAAATGACAGCTTTTTATCTGTGCCTACAGTTGCAGTCTTGTAGTACGAAGGCACCTCACTAAGTACATAGTATGAGTAGTCAGCACTCTCAAAAAGAGCCTTCTTTCCCTCATATGTGGTTGTAGAAACCTTACCCTTCATATTGGTTGTGATATCCACCTTACTGTCATCTGTAATCTGTGTATAATCCTTATTGTTATCATAAAAATCATCTGTCACCTTTACAGGGAAGGTTACACCGTTTATATGCTCTCCTTCTGCGTCAGCATGATATGAGCCGGCTGCCAGAGTATTTCTGGTCTTCTGCTTTGTGGCAGATGTGGTAGCATCTACTGCAACTGAATTGTTGTTAAGATCAGCCTTGTAAAACTCATCATATGGGATGTTCATAAGTACATACTGTGATTTCAGGTTATTTACAGCGTCTGTAAGGTGCGATAATGCTTCTTCGGCTTCCGACTGCATGAGATCAGTCTTTGCTAAAGCATCCTTTGCTTCCTTAAGCTCAGTCTGCATATTTGACCATGTTTTATCAGTATAGAGCTCATTGTTCAGCTTCTCAGCCTCCGAAACCTTATCTGAAAGTGCCTTCTTTGAAGTCTCATCTGCCGGTACCTGTGGTGTAACTATATTTGCAGCTGTAGCCTCAAAATTATATGTATAATCCTCATAACCTAATGCATAGATTGTAACAGACCAGTATCCAGTTCCATCATATCCATCAGGCAGGCTGCATCTGAGTGAGTCTGTAAGACCAAGCTGGATTCCCATAGACTTATGCATCCAGTTATCTGATGCAAACTTTGTTCCGTATGTGGCAAGTGCTTTGGTTCTTGTGCTGTCATTACCATAATATGTCCACTTAACCGCCTGCATATTGGCTCCAAGATCCCCATAGTTACCGTTGAAATCTACTCTTAAAAACTCTCCGTATGATCCGCTTGCATCCTTAACTGTACCTGTAACATCGGCTTTTTTAAGAGAAGTATCTTTCACACCGGAGTCAGTTCCGGTTGCTCTGGCAGAAAAGCTGAAGCTTCCGTCTGCGTTCTTTGTAACAGTCTTAAGACCGTTTGTATCAGCGGTAACGTTTGCCTCCTCGTCAATAACCTGAAGTTTATTCTCTCCATAACCGCCCTTCAATTCAGAACCGTTCTCGTAAACTGTATATTTTGCCTTAAATGCATCATAATCTGATTCCTTTACCTTTACAGGGACAAATTTAAGCCCTGTTACTTTGTAATCCTTCAGGTTAAGAGTTGTTCCGTCCTTGGTAAATACACCCCTATTGTAATTATATTCAGTACCATCTGTCATGACAGCAATTTGCTGATTGTTTTCACCAGTCTTCCAATATGAAATATTGAGTGTCGTACCTTCTTTAGTCTCGACAATAGCATTACACTGGAAGCTTCCTCTGTGAAGACCGTGATTTGCAGTAGCACGGGTTACTGTATCAAAAGCTCCTTTATCTGATTCATCATGTGAATCCATTTCACTTGAAGCCGCTGTACTTCCCGCAGCCTGAACTCCCTCAGCAGCCCAGTACTCAGCCCATGTAAGCCCTGCATAGCAGTATACATATTTTTCTTCTGCCGGCTTTGACTCCTCCTTAGCTGATGCCGACTGGATTGCTTTAAGAGCTGCTTCTTTTACAGCACTTGATGTACGTGTTGCTCCTGAAACAGTATCCCAGCTGCTTATTGTCTCTTCTGTTGCAGCCTGACCTATCAATGACTCATATCCTGGCTGATTTTTCTTTTTGTTGCCTGTTTTAGCCTTATTAAAATATGAATCGCTTTCTTTATCATATGTACTTCCAGGTGTTACAGATATGCTGCTTATCTTTCCATCCTGTACTCCTACCGATACTGAAATGTCATATTCATTCCATTCGTTGTCATCATCTTCTGCTGCTTTGACGATTCCTGCACCAGTATACGTTCCGTCAGCCGCCACCTGGCTGCCTGTCACTGCAAATGCACTTGTCGGAAACATAGTTGCTGTCACCGATGCTGCCAGTGCAAATGTAAGAAATTTCTGTGCTAAAATCTTTCTCTTCATTTTTTCCTCCTTAAGATTTTAATGCTTTATAGTTATATTTAAAAAATTTTTCCCGCTTATTCCTACTGCGGGGAAAACCTTTTGTGCGATAATTCCTATCAAAAGTCCTGTCACCGTGCCAGCCACAAGAAGCGGCGGCAGATAATACACCACCGCAGTGCTTTTAAGCACTATCGCGGCGGCCAAAAGCTGTCCTATATTGTGGCTTATTCCACCGGCCACACTCACACTGACCATCGAAAACCTGTCAGTTTTCCTTATAATAAGCATCACCGTAAGACTTAACAGACCACCTGCCAGACTGTATATGATGGAAACACCGTTTCCAAACATAAAGCCCACGAGAAATATCCTCATTATCACTACGGTAAGCACCTCACAAGGTCCTAGGAAAAATATTCCTAAAACAGTGACCAGGTTTGCCACTCCAAGCTTAATACCCGGAATGCCTATGCTTATCGGTATAAGGCTCTCCACATAGCTGAATATCATCGCAAGCGCCACAAGCATGGCGCCGTATGCTATTTTTCCTGATTTAGTCATATTTCTTTTCATTTAGTTTAATTCTCCATAATACCTGCACGCTACACACCCAGCCATACACATATAGCTATAAGTATCGCAGCTCTTATACCTGTAAACCACAGCTCATTTCCACGAAGCTGCTTTATACCTGTATGAATATTGCTCTTTGGACATATTCCATTGCATTTCTGACACTGGAAGCAGTCACCTGATATCCTGCCTGAGCTATCATCCGGTAAACCTATGTCACACGGACATATCTTCTCACAGGCTCCACAGCCCTTTATGCAGCCTGCCCTGTCTCTGTGCAGGGTAAAAGTAGATGCTATAGGAAGTATTGAAAAAACAGCTCCCATCGGACACATAAAACGGCAGAAAAACCTCTCCTGCACACACATACCTATGATTATAAACACAAGCAATACTGCACCTATAATATATGAACCAAGACCTAAATTTTCTGCCCGAAGCATTGAGAAAACATCCCACGGACTTGTACCCTTCAATGAGCTGTATGCTCCCAGATAACATAGAAACAATATAATTGCAAGTATCAAATATTTCATATAGGTTAGCTTTTTTGCAGCCTTCGCCGGTATACTCACCGGCTTTTTCTTAAGCTTACGGCAGCATGATACATATATTGCATGCACCGCATCGCCAAAGCTGCCGAATGCACAGGCAAAGCCACAGAAGAATCTGCCGAATATCATTGTGTACACGCAAAGCATCAGAAGCACAGCTACAAATGCTGTAAGCTCAATTCTGTTTCCTGAGCCAATCTGTGTAAAAATATACTTGACGCCATTGAACGCTGCCGTGAACATTGACGGAAAAAGTATGAAAAATAAAAGCTGTACCCCTGCACGAAACCAGGTCTGTATCTTTCTCTTTCTAAGCTTTGGATTCATGGCTTTAAATTTCATCTAATTCACCGCCTTTTCAAGTGCCTGCTTAGTGGCATTTTTTATTGCGGTTGAGCTGAATGTCGCACCGCTTACCGTGTCCACATCCGCAGACTGTGCCGAAACGATGGACGGTATGATATCCTCTGCCATCGCCAGATATGCACCATCTTCCTTCTCTGCCGATGTGATGTCAACCGATGATATTTTTCCTGCCTCGATTGTCACCTTAATATCTACATTTCCACCAAAGCCCTCTGCACTGCCTGTGTATGTACCATCCTTATACGCACCCTGACTGTCTGCTCCTTCAGTTTCTGCAGCAATACGCTGTGTATTTTTATTCTCCATTTCTCTTTTATCTATTGTCATGTTGTATCCCCAGAGAGATGATACAACTATAAACAGGCTTGCCAGTCTGATCCAAAATTCCTGCATATTATCTCCATCCTGTAAACGTCCTTACGGTTTTATTTCTTTTTAGCAGCTTCAAGCGCGCTCTTACAGCCATCAATTATAGCCTTTGATGTGCATGTGGCATGAGAAACAGTATCAATGCTGCTAAAGTCGATGCTGTCTGCATTTGCCTGTGATGTAAGCATAGAAACCATACCCTGCTGATTTTTTGTGCCATCTGCAGCCTTCTTTATATAAGAAGCATTTTGTGAATCTCCGTCTCCCTTTACATCTGTAATGGAAACTATCCTGTCGTTTGCTATAGTCACCTTCATGCTCAGGTTATATGCACTAAAGTCCATGTCATCATCCGGTATGCACAGTGTAGATACTTCATATGTGCCATCCTCGTATACATTTGTGGATGTATCATTTTTTTGAAGTGCATTTATTGCAGCCTGAAGCTTTTCCTGTGCACGGCTTACATCCTTCTTAGTAGACTCTGCCGATTCCAAAACCTCCTGTGCGTCACCCAGACGTATCTGAAGCAGATACCAGCTAAGCTGTGTATACTGTGTGCCATCAAGCGATGCTTGCGACTGCACAAGCTTAGACAGGACTGCCTTGTCCTCATCTAGCGCAATATTGCTGTCAGCCGCATTATTACTGTTGTTATTATTACCACCTGAATTACCGTTACCGGTATTCTCACATGCTGTTGTTTTTCGTGCTTCCTCAAATGCCTCCTTTACAGCTCCTATGAGTCCCTTAGAGCTGTAGGTTGCTCCTGATACCGTATCCACATCTGCACTCTGCTTTTTCATCATATTTTTTAACACATCCATGGCATTAGTGATAAAAGGCTCATCATCTTGTTTTTCCGTAACAAGAATCGCTTTAAGAGTCTTATCCTGTATGACGACAGCCACCTTTATGTCACCCTTGTAGCCCTCTGACGTGCCGTAGTATATACCGTCAACATATGGAAGTGTACCCTCTGTGCCATGTTCAGATGCACTGCCTGAAGAATTTTCATCAGTCTGTCCATTTCCCGATGTCTCTGCAGCACCCTGTTTATCTGTATTATTGCCAGCTGTATTTTCGCTCACAGCCGCCTGGCTTAATGCGTTTCTTACAGCAGCTATGATTCCACGCGAGCTGAATGTCGCACCTGAAACTGTATCCACGTTGGTGCTCTGCTTTTCGACTATTGTATCAAGCAGCGATGATGCACTCTTCACATAGCTGTCACCATCCTTTGTGCTGACTATACTTATAGCAGATATCTTTCCGCCTGCTATATCAACCTTTACTTTTATATTGCCGGCAAAGCCTTTTCCTGTGCCGTAATATGTGCCATCCTTATATGCTGATGCGTCCTGCACTGCAGCTATCTCTGCCGAAGAGCTGTCAGATTCTGACTCTGATGTGCTTTCCTGTTTTGATTTTCCTGTAACACCATTATCCTTCTCACCTGTCAGAGCATTTTTCACTGCTCCGATTATGCCGTTTGAACTGTATGTAGCTCCTGATACAACATCCACATCCAAGGACTGCGACGATATAATCCTGTCTATCACACCCTTTGCCCTGTTGAAAAATGCCTCATCATCCGATGCTGAAAGTATATCTATAGAAACTATTTTTTTATCAAGAATGGTGACTGCTACTGTTACCGACCCTCTATAACCTGTCGCACTGCCCTTATATACACCATCTGCAAGGTCGAACGAGCCTGTAACGGTCTGCGTGTCCTCAGTGGCGTTCTCTGTTTCTGTTTCGGTATCTGCCATACTCTCTGAAACCTGCTGCTTTTTATCCTTTGAAGGCTCACTCGCCTTTGCCTGATATGTGCTCAGCGAAATCACTACACATGCGGCAACCACAAGTGACACTCCCAGAGGAGCGTATACCTTTATCTTTTCCAAAATTTCCTTGAATTTCATATATACCTCTTATATTTCCGATAGCACCGCTATCTGTACATATACTTTTACTCTGTATTATTCTGCACTGATTACTTCATACTCATGGTCAGATGAATAGTCGGCTGCTATACCGGCTGAAATATACATATTGTCATCATCCGTAAGCAGTACAAAATCAAATTCATCACTGTGAGCCTTCCAGAACTCACACGCCTTGTCCTTTCCCATGATAAACAAGGATGTAGACAGTCCATCTGCGAGTGTTCCGTCATCACTCACAATGGTAACTGATTTAAGTCCGCTCTCTGCCGGATAACCTGTAGACGGGTCAATGATATGGTGGTAGATTTTTCCATCCTGCTCGAAGTAACGCTCATATCCACCGGAGGTGATAACCGCCTTGTCGCTCACATCAATCACTCCGATATACTGACTTTCATCCTCAGGACTTTGCACAGCTACTCTCCACTTGCTGCCATCAGTCTTTGTCCGATAAGTCTGGACATTGCCTCCCAGATTTACAAGACCGCTATCCACGTCATACTCCTTGAAAATCTCCATAATCCTTGATGAAGTATAGCCCTTTGCTATACCACCAAGGTCTATCTCCATACCGGCATCCTCAAAGGAAATCTCTCTGCTTTTACTGTCGTAAGCTATTTTTGAAACGTCTGTAAGCTTTAGCAGCTCTTTTAGAGTTGCAGCATCCGGCACCTTAAAGTCCTTTGTCGGAAATCCCCACTCTTTCATAACAGGATATATCGCTATATCAAAGGCTCCATCCGTCATCGTACTAAGCTCAATTCCTCTCTGCACAAGATATCCCCCATCCTCTGACAGTGTGGCTGACTTATTCACATTCAGCTTTGCAATTTCACTGTCTGCATCACCTGTTGAAAGCAATGCATCAAGCCTCTCTATCTCTGCTATAGATGCATCCACAGCTTTTTTCGCATTTTTACCGTATGCAGTCACTGTCATATATGTATCCATTGCAAATACTTCCTGTGAGGACTCATTTGCAGATTTTGATTCAGTGTTTATTCCTTCCTGTGAAGCTGTCGTATTCTCTGTCACATCGCTGCCACTCGAGCCACAACCGGTCACTGCCAATGCGACTGTCAGTAATATCGCAGCTACTGTCTTCTTTTTCACCTTATTACCTCTTATCTAAAATATATTTTTTTGCTAATATATGCAGTTTTGGCTAACCTATAAAAAGTCATCCGAGCCTATATATCACTGATTTACGTGCATTGCGTTAGATTACATTGTACTAACTCATGTACATCTTGCTAACTTATGTATCGCTTCTCTGTCTTTGATTAGCTTTTACTAACCTCGTCATTTTATTTTAAATCCTGTTTTATGTCAATAAAAGTTCACCCAAAAATAGCCTGTTGATTTTTTTTATCATTAAAATTTTCTTGCCTTTATCACGCTAACGTGGTAGCATGGTTACTAAATAAACTATTAAAGAGGTACTACAAATGAAAACATCAGAAATTATTGTATTTATCGTCTATCTGCTGTGCATGCTGGGTATTGGTATCTTCTTCTTCGTGAAAAACAGAAACGGCGGAGAAAAGACCTACTTCCTCGGCGGACGTGAGATGGGACCATGGGTTGCGGCGCTGTCAGCCGGAGCCTCAGACATGAGTGCATGGGTGCTCATGGGACTTCCTACTTCTATCTATGCACTGGGCTTAGGTCAGGTATGGATCCCTGTTGGACTTGCAATCGGCTATACTATAAGCTGGCTGCTTGAAGCACCGAGACTGAGAAAATTCTCGATTGTAGCCAATGACTCAATCACCATTCCGCAGTATCTGACCAACAGATTCCTGTCCAAATCACTTGCACTGCAGGTTATATGTGCGATTGTATTTTTGGTTGCATACACTATTTATGCAGCATCAAGCGTAAAGGCCTGCGGTACCCTTTTCCACACTGTAATAGGAATGGATCCACAGATTGCCATGTATCTTGCAGCGGTTGTCATCGTAGGCTATACCTTCCTCGGCGGCTTCTCGGCTGTATGCTGGACAGATTTCTTCCAGGGCATGCTCGTGCTCGGCTCTATGTTTATAGCACCGATTTTTGCAGCATTTATGCTTGATACATCATCTATGTCAGCTCTCCCTGGCGGTTACTTAAATCCGTTCTCCAGCTGGCAGGATATCGTATCAGGACTGGCATGGGGCCTTGGTTACTTTGGTATGCCACATATCATCATCAGATTCATGTCCATCAAATCACAGAAGGATTTAAAGAAATCAGCAAAAATCGGAATCACATGGACTCTGCTTATTGTATTTTTTGCAACCTTAATCGGAGTAATCGGAAGACTTTTCCTTGGCTTTGACGAATCAATCAATGAAAACTCTCTTGTTTTCATCCAGATTGTAAGAAAGATTTTCCCGGGTGTTATCTCAGGTATATTGCTCTCAGCAGTGCTTGCCGCTTCCATGAGTACCGCAGACAGCCAGCTTCTTGCTGCTTCATCTGCTTTCTCGAGTGATGTGTATAAGCCTGTCATCAGAAAAGGTAAGGCAAGTGACAAAGAGATGATGTGGACCGGCCGTATTGTCGTTCTTGGGATCGCTGTTGCAGCACTCATCATCGCATCAAACCCTAATGCCGGCTCTATCATGGCGCTTGTTTCAAATGCATGGGGTATCTTTGGTGCTGCCTTTGGACCAGCCATCATGCTCAGCCTCTTCTGGAAGCGCTTTAACTTCAAGGGTGCTGTTGCAGGAATCGTAACAGGTGCTGCAGTTGATATATTGTGGTATGCATTCCTCACATCAACCGGAATCTACGAGCTGCTGCCGGGATTTGTTTTCGGACTTATCGCAGCCGTTGTTGTGACTCTTTGCACAAAGGAGCCTTCAAAAGAGGTTTATGAGCTTTTCGATAAGGCTCAAAAATTTGATGAGTAATTAAAATAATTAATCAGTTAAGCACATAAGTAAAACCGTCGTACCCTGCCATTTACGGCCCGGTACGACGGTTTTATTTTTTATTTGTCTTATGCTTTATGTTGTGCTTTTAGGAACACTGCTATGCCTGCTCCTTTTTGCGGTTCATAAGAGCTGCGATTGATACGCCAAGACCTGACATTGCGATAACAAGCCACATATACATATTGCTGTCATCTGAAGTCTTTGCTGCACTTGCAGGAGCTGCTTTAGTACCTGCATTGGCATTTACCTTTACAAAGGCAAATGTACTGAAATGATCTGTCTCAAATACGAGCTTACCATCTATCACCTTTGATGTGCATGCTATGAGCTTATCTCCATCTACACGGAACACCTTGATTGCCTCATTGTCAGCTAATGCAAACGGCATATCCATAGTTACCTGAACCTTGTCTGCAAGCTGATGAAGCTGTGTGGTGCCATCTGTCAGATTAAGCTCATATATTGAAACATCCTTTACTCCTACAATTTTATCCTTTACTACATCTGCAACCTTTGCCACTTCCTTCTCATCAGTTACCTTCTTTGACTCGAATTTTACTGTATCCGGAAGAATTCCTTTAGTGTCCTTTACAGTTGTTTTTGTGTCGGATGTGCTTGATACAACCGCTCCCGGTGTAAGAGCCTTTGCAGGCTGTGTAGCCGGTGCTGTTGTTGGTGCTGTTGTGCTGCCTTTGTCGGCATCGTCCTTGTCTGCGCCATTATCCTTGTCAGTGGTGGTATCACCGCTACCTGTATTGTCCTTGTTGTTATCGTCAGTAGATGGGGTATCCGGCTTCTTATTTTCATCATCACCGGTATTACCATTGTCGGCATCACTCTTGTCGGCTGACTTTGTCTGATATAAGTATAGGTCATCAACGGTTCCCCAGCCGGTCTTTGCACTCACGATTCCGACAACAAGAGTAACCTTGGTTTCCTTTTCAAGCTTAAACGAAACACTTGGAGTCTTCCAGTTTTTCCAGCCTGTAAGTGTTACATTGTCACCCTTTGCAATGACATTTCCTTTGGAATCAACAACCTTAGCATAAAGCTGATCTCCGTCGAATCCCTGTCCTACATACTCGAAAGTATACTCTCCTGAAGCAAGTGTAATTGCTTTCTTGTATGTAATTTCTGCCTCGGCTAAATCTGTACCGGCATTGTACCAGTGAGCACATGCTGCTCCTGACTTTTTATCATCCTTGGTAGAAGAAACTGAATCAACAATCTTGTTATTGGCAGTAAAATTATCAGCCTTTTCAAAACCTGCATCATCTGCATCTGTAATAAGATTTTTCTGCTTTATAACTACTGTACATTTTGTTATACCCGATGTCTTATCTTTATAAGCACCACGCTCGATTTTTCTGCTGAATTTGACAGTTCCCTCTACAGTGTAGGTTCCTGCCTTTGAAAAATCAATTCCATCTGTGCTCCAAACAACGTTCTCTTCAACTTTTTCGGTATTGTATGTCACATTGACTGTTTTTGGAAGCTCTATCTCTTTTCCTGCCTCTGCTGTGACATTTGCTGTTTCTATATCCTCAACTCCGATTTTGGTTACCTTTGCGCCTGTCTTTACGTAATTCCATACCTTAAGACCTGCTGTTGCTGTTCCATCCGGATAAAACATTGCCTGGTTGTCTACAGCGGAACCGCCATACCATTTTCCGGCATCCTTTGGATCATACTCACCGCTGTAGCTTGATGCCCAGCCTGAGCCTTTTTCTTCCCATATCTTTTTATTTGCTTCATATCTAGCTGTTGCGTCTGTCTCTGAAAGACCTGTAGTATCTCCAACTGTAATCCATGCCGGCTCCCAGTAATATACACCGAGTCCGCCTGCCTCATTTACAGCATTGATGAGATTTCTCATGAAGGTAGCCTGTCCCTGCACTGTGAAAGGCTCTGTGGCCTCTGCCGAGTCATCATTATTTCCCTCACGGACAGTATTTCCATGACCATCTGAATCATCAAGCGTATATGCATAGCTTGTCTCTACAACCATTGCATCCTTGTTGTGCTTAGTCTGAACATAGCTTATTTCTTTCTTTAAATTGCTCAGTGTTCCATGCCAGTATGGATAATAGCTTGTTCCAAGAATATCATAATTTACATTATTTTTTTCAAGATTATCTGACCATTTAGTAAGTGTATTCTTCTGTGGACTTTCCACGTGGATCACAACCTTTACATCACTGTTGTAATCCTTAACACCTTTTGAGCCTGCGGAAAAGAGCTCGCACATGGCATCTGTTTTTGTTTCTCCTATAAAACCGCCTGTTGTCTCATTTCCAACCTGAACCATATCTACAACATCCTTTGATGCATCAATTGTGTTTAATGATTCGTTGATAAACTTTTCTACAGCTGTAGCTTTCTCATCAACTGTATAGCCTTTCCATGCCTTAGGCACCATCTGTTTACTCGGATCTGTCCAGAAATCTGAGCAATGGAAATCAACAAGCATTTTTATTCCGGCACTGCGGCATGCATCAGCAATTTTCTTTGCTGTTGCCACATCGTTATTTCCACCACCATATCCATTTCCGTTTGAATCATATGGATCATTCCATACTCTGACACGGATATGGTTTATGCCGTTTTCTGCCAGGAATTTGCAGAAAGCTGTCACATTGTTGATTTCTTTTCCGCTATAATCCTTGTATACAACACCACTGTTGAACTCTGTTATAACAGATGAAATGTCCATTCCCATTATGAAATCAGAGGACAAATCCTTTACCTTTGCAACAACAATATCGTCATTATCTACTGCAGTATCGATTTCAGGCGCCTTTGATGTAATGGTTGTACATGCAGAACCAAGCTCCTTGCCATCAGCATCTTTAAGCTGGGCTACAACATAATACTTGCCGGCTGACTTTGTAGTGTAAGCTGCCTTAAGAGTTTTTCCGGAACCATTGTCATTTTCTAATGTTCCGTCATCCAATCCATCTATGTGGTCATTCAAGGTATCAACCCACCACCATAAATTTACTCCCTCAGGAAGTGCGCTTAATTCTTTTCCATCATAGGTAATCTTAGCTTCAAGATTGACTGTATCGCCATTTTCTACTGCTACTTCTGTCTGGTTTACTGAGATTGTGTAGCCTTTCTGGTTTTCTTCGGAAGAGTCAGTATCATCTGTTTCTTTTTCATATAAAACAATATCGTCAATTGCACTGCCTTTATTCCATGCTGTCAGCTTTCCTGAAACATAGACCTTCACGTCACTTTCCTTATCAAGAGTAAATTCTCCGGTCTCAATTGATTCCCATTTGCTCTGATCGTCAGCCCATTCAGAAGCCTTTAAATCTGTGCTGACATATTCTCCTGCGCCCAGTTTTAATCCACCTGCTGCACCGGTGCTTTTTACTCCAAGCTTATAGGTTCCGGCCGGAAGCTTAACGGTCTGTGAGATAGATACATCTTTTTCTTCCTCTGTTTTATTCTCCCAGATACAATAATATCCTTTTTCTGCACCTGACCCGTAAAGCCATTTTTCAGTATCCTTTGGTATATTAATATCCCAGTTATCTGCTCCTGACTCAAAATCTCCATTCACCACATACTCTGTGTCTACCCACTTTGCGGTTTCCTCTGCTGCCTTAACCTGCTCTGTGCCCAAATCCGCCACAGCGCTCTGGCTTAGAAGCATTGCAAACACCAGTCCGGCACTTGTTATAGATGCCATTTTTCTCTTCCTGCTCATATTTTCCTCCTTGTTTTTATGCAGTGATAAATGACTATCGAATTTGTAAATACTAAAGCCATTAAGCCACTGACATGCACATTCACAAATTGCATGTCACACATGATTTCATCTGTTTCATGCGCAACAGCGCAATCGGTTGCAATAACTATATTTACAGTTTATACATTAATCGTTTACGTTTCAATAGACATAAACGCCAACTTATTCCTACGATATTTGGCAAAAATACATTAATTTAATATTTGTAAATATGGGAAAATGTACAAAGATTTGTATGTTCAAACGGTTATTCAAGAAATGATATTCACATTGATTTTGTGGAAATTTCACAATAATTTTACGCGTTTAGAAGTATAATAATTTTTTATGCAAGCTAAATATATTAATATGCGTCAGAATTTTCATTTTTTGCATGGGCAAATTGCCAGAGTCCCCGGTACTATATATAAAAAAGCCATACAGCAGCTTATGAAATATTTTCAAAAGCTACCATACGGCATATTTTTATGTTACATCAGGATATTAATGTAATATATCATTCACCCTCTACAGATGAAGCACTCTCTCTTTAATCTCCTGGGTTCTTCCCTGATTCCAGAACTGTGTGCCGATATAGCCGCATGTACGGCGGGCTACACTCATCTTATTCTGGTCACGGTTGCCACAGTGTGGGCACTCCCAGATGAGCTTTCCTGAGCCCTCTTCCTCCACGATTTTGATTTCTCCGTCGTAGCCGCATACCTGGCAATAATCGCTCTTTGTATTCAGCTCTGCGTACATGATATTGTCGTAGATGTACTGCATAACTGAAAGCACTGCAGGGATATTGTCCTGCATGTTTGGTACCTCAACGTAGCTGATAGCACCACCCGGAGACAGCTTCTGGAACTGTGACTCAAACTTGAGCTTGTCAAATGCATTGATCTGCTCTGTTACGTGCACATGATAGCTGTTTGTGATGTAGTTCTTGTCGGTAACACCCTCGATGATACCAAAGCGCTTCTGTAAACACTTGGCGAACTTGTAGGTGGTAGACTCAAGCGGTGTGCCATATATACTGAAATCGATGTTTGACTCCTTTTTCCACTGCTCACATGCATCGTTTAAGCGCTGCATTACCTTAAGCGCAAACGGTGTGCCCTCTTTTGGCTCTGTGTGTGATACATCCTTCATGTAGCGCACACACTCACACAGTCCCGCATAGCCGAGTGAGATTGTTGAGTATCCGTTGAATAATAACGGGTCTATAACCTCTCCCTTTTTCAGGCGTGCAAGCGCTCCGTTCTGCCAGAGAATCGGTGCCACATCGGATTTGGTACCAAGAAGCCTCTTATGTCTGCACATAAGCGCTCTGTGACAGAGCTCAAGTCTCTCATCAAGAATCTTCCAGAATTTTTCCTCATTCTTTTCTGATGAGCATGCCACATCAACTAGATTTAATGTGACTACACCCTGGTTGAAACGTCCATAGTATTTACGCTTGTTTGGATCAAAGTTCTTTGCTTTTGCCACATTGCCCGCTGTCTGTGAGCATCTGTCCACTGTGAGGAAGGAACGGCAGCCCATGCATGTATACACATCTCCGTCCTTAAGCTCCTTCATGACCTTCTCTGAAATATAGTCAGGCACCATTCTCTTTGCAGAGCACTGTGCGGCAAGCACTGTGAGATCCCAGTACTTTGAATCCTCTGTGATATTGTCATCCTCAAGCACATATATGAGCTTCGGGAATGCCGGTGTGATATATACACCCTTTTCGTTCTTTACGCCCTTTATCCTCTGGTGCAGCATCTCCTCAATGATTGCAGCAAGATCTGCCTTTGTCTGAGGGTCTGATACCTCATTCAGGTACATGAATACTGTGATAAACGGTGCCTGTCCGTTTGTAGTCATGAGTGTGATGACCTGATACTGAATCATCTGCACACCGCGGTTGATTTCTTCCTTGACACGAAGCTCTGCGACCTCGTTGATTTTTTCCTCATCCAAATCAAGTCCAACGCTCTCGAACTCTTTTAGTACCTGCTTTCTGAACTTCTCACGGCTGACCTGTACAAATGGTGCCAGATGTGCAAGCGAGATACTCTGTCCACCATACTGTGAGCTGGCAATCTGTGCGATAGCCTGGGTAGCAATGTTGCAGGCTGTAGAAAAGCTCTTTGGTGTATCAATCATAGTCTCACTGATTACCGTGCCATTCTGAAGCATGTCCTCAAGGTTTACCAGACAGCAGTTGTGCATATGCTGTGCAAAATAATCCGCATCATGGAAATGGATAAGTCCCTTCTCATGTGCCTCAACTATATCCTCCGGAAGCAGGAAACGGCGTGTGATATCCTTGCTCACCTCACCTGCCATGTAGTCACGCTGTACGCTGTTTACAGTAGGATTCTTGTTGGAATTCTCCTGCTTTACCTCCTCGTTATTGCACTCAAGAAGGCTAAGAATCTGCTGGTCTGTAGAGTTTGACTTACGCACGATGGCTCTCTTGTATCTGTAAGTGATATAGTTTCTTGCTACGGTAAAGGCACGCTTGTTCATAAGCTGGTTCTCTACCATATCCTGTATCTCCTCAACGCTTGGCGAGCGCTTCATGTTCTCACATGCAGTCTCCACATTGCTTGCAATTTCCTCAATCTGATCAGCAGTAAGCTTCTCATAGTCCAGCACTGAATCGTTTGCCTTTCTAATGGCAGCTACAATTTTAGCTGCATCAAATATGTCCTCACTGCCGCTTCGCTTGATGATTTTCATGTAAATTTCTCCTCTCTGTATATTATATGCCATAAAATCTGTCACCCTATATATAGTGCTGCCGCTTAACCCGCATACTATATATATGTATTTTATCATGTGTAATGGCACAAAATATGCAGCTATAAATGAGATGTAATCATTAATTCATGTCACAGCCCGTCAGTGTAAAGCAGGCGTTTCATCAAACAATTACGATATAGCTACATATAAAATGCCATATTATTTAATACAAATCTGTGCATCTGTCTTTTGATGACAATCTAAATTATACAAGATATTGTTGCTATGTCAATACGCTCAACAATATTTTGTAGCATTTTGGCTTATTGCACAAAAAAAGCCACAATATTTATGCTACTTTTTCAACTCTATAGTCATTTTGTTCCCGGTAGTTTCGAATAGTTACTCACCGGTTACATATTGAGCTCTTCCATATTGTCAATCACCCTGTCCAAAAAACCAAGCATCGTGTCAAACTCTTCCTTAGAAAAGCCTTTGTGCATAGCTTCCTCTATTACCCTTATATTTTCTCTCACCCTGTTTTCGTGGTCCAGCGCTTTTTGCGTCAGCTCAATCCTCTTAAGTCTGGCATCATTTTCCATAGGTGTACGCACGATATAGCCGTTTTTTTCAAGACTTTTAAGCATATTGGTCACTGTTGCCCCCGACAGGTGAAACTTAGCCTCGATATCCTTTTGAAATATATTTTGGCCCGGATTGTCCATAATATATCCAATCATCATGCCCTGGCTTCGCGGTATACATTCGGTTTTGCTGCACCTTTTTCTGTCAAAATATCTGTCTATGCTCCTGCTGATGCGGCCTATCTTGTGTCCTAAATATTTATCCGGTGTAAACTCCTTCATAACTGAAATCCTTTCATAAATTTTTCTTGACAATAAAAAATGTATATCTATAATATAGTTAGCACACTAACTAATTAAATGCAAGCATTTTTTGTTAGTCTGTTTTAATCAAATTAAAATATAATAAGAAAGGACAAAACATATGTTAAAAACATTAGGTGCCCAAATAAAGGAATACAAATGGGCTTCAATTGCGACACCTGTTTTCATGCTGCTTGAGGTGGCTGTGGATACCATAATCCCCCTTCTCATGGCATCAATCATCGACAACGGTGTCAATAAGGGCGACACAAGGCATATCTATATCATGGGTGTGTGGATGATTGTCGCAGCACTGTTTGGTCTTTTGACAGGATGTCTCGGTGCAAAATATGGTGCAAAGGCCGCCATGGGCTTTGGAAAAAATCTGCGTGCTGCAATGTTTCGCAATATCCAGACCTTTTCCTTTGCAAATATCGACAGATTCTCATCTGCGAGTCTTGTCACACGTATGACAACCGATGTGACCAACATCCAGAATGCTTACATGATGATGCTTCGCATGGCCATGAGAGCCCCTGCATCCATAATATGTGCGATGGCTATGTCATTTTTCATCAGCCCTCGCCTTGCGACAATATACTTAATCGCTGTCATCGTGCTCGGAGCTTTGCTGCTTTTTATCAGTAAGGCAGCCATGAAATACTTTGACAGAGCCTTCAAACGCTATGATGACCTGAATGAAAGCGTACAGGAAAATGTATCCGCTATACGTGTTGTAAAGGCATATGTCCGTGAGGATTATGAGAAGAAACGTTTTTCAAAGGCAGCAGAAAATATCTACGATGTATTTGTGAAGGCTGAGAGCCTTGTGGTATACAACTCTCCGCTCATGCAGTTTACAGTGTATGCCTGCATCCTGCTAATCAGCTGGCTCGGAGCGCATATGGTGGTAAGCAGCACTCTCACTACAGGTGATCTGATGGCGCTTCTTACCTATTGTATGAATATTCTGATGAACCTCATGATGCTCTCCATGGTTTTTGTAATGATTTCTCTCTCTCTCGCATCCGCAAGACGAATCAGCGAGGTATTAAATGAGCAGAGCACACTGCACAATCCAAAGGAACCGCTTTACGACGTGCCTGACGGAAGCATAAGCTTTAAGCATGTGACCTTCAGATATTCAGACACCGCTGAGACTCCGGTTCTGTCAGATATAAATCTCGACATAAAATCCGGTGAGACCATCGGCATCATCGGAGGCACCGGAAGCTCGAAATCCTCCCTCGTAAACCTGATAAGCCGTCTCTATGACACAGACACAGGTACCGTAACCGTCGGAGGACATGATGTGCGTGAGTACGACATGGACACTCTCAGAAACAAGGTGGCCGTTGTGCTCCAGCAGAATGTCCTTTTCTCAGGAACCATACTCGAAAATCTGCGCTGGGGTGACAAAAATGCTACCACGGATGAGTGTATCAATGCCTGCAAAATGGCATGCGCCGATGACTTTATCGAGTCCTTCCCTGACAAGTACAACACCTACATAGAGCAGGGCGGAACCAACGTATCCGGCGGTCAGAAGCAGCGTCTGTGTATCGCAAGGGCTCTGCTTAAAAAGCCAAGGATACTCATACTCGACGACAGCACATCCGCTGTAGATACGGCAACAGATTCAAAAATCCGTGCTGCCCTTGCAAAAACAATTCCGGGAACCACTAAGCTCATCATCGCACAGCGTATCTCATCTGTCATGGATGCTGACCGTATCATCGTGATGAATGACGGAAAAGTGGACGGCTTTGACACTCACGAAAATCTGCTGAAAAATAATGAAATCTACCGCGATGTCTACGATTCCCAGACAAACGGCGGAGGAGACTTTGATGAAGGAGGTGCTGCCTGATGCCAGGACCAAGAGGACCAAGGGGTCCAAAACCAAAAATCAAAAATCCCGGTAAGCTTTTTGCACGCCTCATGGGATTTATTTTCAAGAAATATTTACCAGCCTGCATAATTGTTGTGATATGTATCTTTGTAAGTGTACTTGCAAATGTGCAGGGAACCATGTTTACCAAGAACCTGATTGATGACTATATAGTACCGCTGCTTAAGACAAAAACTCCCGACTATGGACCTCTCCTTGCAGCAATGGGAAGGGTTGCTGTATTCTACGGCATCGGAGTCATCAGCACATTTGCCTACAGCAAAATAATGATCTACGTATCACAGGGTACGATTAAGAACCTGCGTGTTGAGCTCTTTTCCCACATGCAGGATCTGCCAATCCGATACTTTGACTCACATGCGCACGGCGATATCATGTCGATTTATACAAACGATATCGATACACTCCGCCAGCTAATCAGCCAGAGTCTTCCGCAGATACTTAACAGTGCAATCACTGTTGTGAGCGTTTTTGTTTCAATGGTCATATTAAATATTCCGCTCACCGTGCTCACTATTGTGATGGTAATAGTAACAACAGTCGTGACCAAGAAATTTGCGGGCTTCTCAAGCCGCTATTTCCTTGCACAGCAGCGCGACCTCGGAAAGGTTAACGGCTTCATCGAGGAGATGCTCAATGGCCAGAAGGTGGTCAAGGTATTCACCCACGAGCAGGAAAATATCGAGGCCTTCGACAAGATAAACGATGAGCTCTTTGAAAGCGCCTACAATGCCAACATGTACTCCAACATGCTCGGTCCCGTAAACGCACAGATTGGAAATCTTAGCTACGTGCTCTGCGCTCTTGCCGGCGGTGTCATGGCTCTTTCAGGCTTTGGTGGTCTGACACTTGGTAAGCTTGCGAGCTTTCTGACCTTTAACAAGAGCTTTAACATGCCTATCTCGCAGGTCAGCCAGCAGTTCAACAGTATCATCATGGCGCTTGCCGGATGTGACCGTATCTTCTCACTGCTCGACGAATCGCCTGAAACTGACGAGGGCTATGTCACACTGGTAAATGCTAAGGAGGAAAACGGAAAACTTACTGAAACACCTGAGCGCACCGGCTTATGGGCATGGAAGCACACCCATCAGGCAGACGGCTCTGTGGACTACAAAAAGCTCGAGGGCGATGTGGTATTTGACGATGTGGATTTCGGATATGTGCCTGAGAAAATTGTGCTGCATGATGTGGACCTTTTTGCAACACCCGGTCAGAAAATTGCCTTTGTAGGCACCACCGGAGCAGGAAAGACTACTATCACCAACCTTATCAACCGCTTCTACGATATAGCAGACGGCAAGATAAGATATGACGGCATCAATATAAACAAGATTAAAAAGGCTGATCTGCGCCACTCTCTTGGCATTGTTTTGCAGGATACACACCTTTTCACGGCTACTGTCATGGAAAACATCCGCTACGGCAAGCTCGATGCCACTGATGATGAGGTATACGCTGCTGCCCGCCTTGCAAACGCTGACACATTTATCCGCCAGCTTCCTGACGGCTACAATACCGTACTGACAGGTGACGGTGCAAACCTAAGCCAGGGCCAGCGCCAGCTTCTTGCCATCGCGCGTGCCGCTATCGCCGATCCGCCTGTGCTCATCCTTGATGAGGCTACAAGCTCAATTGATACACGTACCGAGCGTATTGTTCAGGACGGCATGGATAAGCTCATGCATGGCCGCACTACATTTGTTATCGCACACAGGCTTTCTACTGTCAGAAACAGCGACTGCATTATGGTTTTGGAACAGGGACGCATTATTGAGAGGGGAAGTCATGATGAGCTGATTGCAAAGAAGGGAAAGTATTATCAGCTTTATACCGGAAAGACTGCTTAATTCAGTGTCATGGCATGACTACGAAAACCGGGAGACCGGGAACGCAGCCGGGGGGCACACCCTCATGTGCGCTAACGCTTTGCTGTTAAGATTCTGTACGAATTATGCTTTATAGTGTTTCTATGCTTGACGAAACCGGCTTTTATGCGCCGTCCATGGCGCATAACACCTTGCCCAGCCATCCATGGCTGGGCATTTCTGTGTTTCATGTGCATAATTCTACAGTATCTAACCAGCTTCGCTAGTCGCTTACATGAGGGTGTGCCCCCCGGCTGCGTTCCCGGTCTCCCGGTTTTCTTACGCTGTGACTGGATTTTCATTTGTGTAGGCTCTTACTCTGCAGCAAAGCAGGATAATCATCCTTTTTATCTTTCTACAAGCAGTTTACAACTTTTATCATAAAAAGAAATCGTATGGTATTGCTGCAAGTAATAAGAGAAAATCTCATTCTTTACACCATTCTTCGGCATACTTAATAAACTTATTTGCTATATCTGATAAAGGCATTTCTTTCCTGTATACAAGCGCAACTTTCCATTTAGGATGTTCTTTAAATGGTATCATTCTTAGTTCTCCACATTTCATATCTTCAAATATAAATGACATTGATATAGTATTCCCCTCCCCTTCATTACACAGTTTGTAGCAAAGACTAAATCCGCTTGTATTAAAATAAATATTAGGTTCAACCTGTTCTTGCTTACAAAGATTTAAGAAAATATGATGAATCATAAAATTTCTATTCTCCAATATGACAGGCTCCTTTATAACATCATGTATAGAAACTTCCTGACAATCATAGAATTGACTGCTTTTGTGCGCAATAAAATAAATTTCACTGCTAAACAATTCTTTATAGCATAATTGAGGATCTTCGTTAATATATGGTGTAAGTCCTATATCATATTTTTGTTCTTTCACATTATTTTCTATATAATAGTCTGGAAATTCCATATAATCCAAATGTGTCTCCTGATAATGTTCTATAAATGAATTTATAAATTCAGGTGTCAAATATCTCAATATTCCATAAGCTGATACAATGCTCAATATTCCTTTATTTTGTAAAGACATTTGTTTGATTTTTGTTGAAATTGAATCATATTCATGTAAAATCTTCTTTGAGCCATCATAAAATAATTTTCCATATACAGTTACTTCTACACCATTGTTAGATCTAATTAACAAATCCACGCCTAATTCAAATTCTATTTTTTGAATAGTTTTACTCAATGCCTGTGGAGATACATACAATGATTCCGCCGCTGCTGTAATACTTTTCTTATCACATACCGTGATAAAATAATTCATTTCTTTAAAGTTCATTTGCATACCCTCTCTCATATAATAAAAAGAGACAGCTCCCCTTATAAGAAACTGCCTCTTTGCATCTATGAGACATAGATTAATTCATTAGACACATAATGTCAATTACTTTTCTTCAGCATAGGGCTGAATTTCATCAAATGTAATTGGCTCTTGTTCCCCTTCTCCAATAAAGTTACAAAATGGATGAGGCTTACGGAAGAAATTTAATGTCAGATACTGATTTCTATAGTGACCGGCTGCATCAAATCCATACTTGTAATCAATAATCTTTTCTAAATCGATATCTGCATAGGCTATTCCCTCTTTACCAGAAGGAACATAATCGCTAACAAGATTTCCATCCGGTCCAATGATTGCGGTATGTCCTTGCTTAAGGGTCTTGAAATATGCAAGTCTGTCTTCTTCTATATTTCCGTCATCATCTGTACAGAGCATATTGTATAATCTGTCATCATATACAGAGCTTGTCATAAGTACAAATGTACCTGTCTGTATTGCATAAGCTTTGCTTGCAATATCATCATCAAAGTATCCAGGCCATGAAGCTACATGAACCTGTTCATTCTGAGCATTCATTGCTGCAATATCCAGTGCAACATCATGCTCCCAGCACTGACATCCGCCAAGTCTGCCAAGCTCAGTATCAAACACAGGCATCATAGATCCTGATCCATCACCCCATACAAGTCTCTCGGCAACAGAAACACGCATTTTGCGATGTTTTCCAATCAGATCACCTTTATTGTTGAACCAAAACTGAGTCAGATAAAGAGAACCTCCATCCTTTTCAGAACCTGAAATGCATACATATACATCATTATCTTTTGCTGCCTGACTGATTTTAGCAAGTGCATCACTTGGCACCTCTACAGCATTTAGGTATAACTGATGATAAAATTTAGGAACATAATCAAGTGCACGTCCTAAAAATGCGAACCACGGATAACCTGGAAGAAATCCTTCTGGAAATCCTATTAATTTAGCTCCATTAGATGCTGCTTCCTCAATTATTTTTACAGATTTATCAACTGTTGCAGCCAAATCAAGATATACTGGGGCAGCCTGGACTGCAGCAACTTTATACTTAGGGTATTTTGTCATAATGAAGACCTCTCTTTCTAAAAACAAAAAATTAGATGCAACCTTCCCGGGAAATAAAAAACGCCAAGGAAATATTTCCTTGACGCCTTTGTCATTTGATGTCTGTATTATATGATTTATATTCTGATTTGAAAATCATTTATTTTTTTATAAATATAAACTAATAATTGATAGTGTGAAATTCCTAATTTTTCATTTTTATATATAGTTTCATTAGCAACAAACCAATTAATTTACATAAATTCGTATTCTATATAATATTAACCTGAATCATCTTCATTGCTTCTATTGCTGTCCTATGACTTTCAGGCGTTACACAGGCACAGGCATTCTCTATTACAAACACCTCTGCGTCTTTACAGAACGTCTTTGCAATCGCTACATTACTTATTACGCATATTCCTGTGCAGAATCCGCAGAAATAAATCTCTGTATCGCTGTTGTCATATCCCGCAAGCAGTTCGCCAAGCTCTTTGCTGCCAAAAGTCGGCTTGTCAATATAAGTCATATCGTCACAATCGACTCCACGCTCCTTCATTGCATCTTTAAGACGGCTGTCTACTTCCCATCCGTTTGTCCCTTTAATGCAGTGCGCTACCGGAAGTTTCTTTCCTTCCTGAGTATTCAGATAGTTTTCATCATGTGTATCCCTTGTGAATATCACGTCATCATATTTTCCTGACCTGATTTCCTCTGCAATAACATTTGTTGCCACGTCGCACTCTTTGTTTCCAAGAGCTCCTGTAATAAAATCATTCTGTGCGTCCACTACTACTAAAATTTTCTTTGCCATAATTATTTTCTCCTACATATATATCACTTCATTTATTCTTCCTCTTTAATCACCTTTAGGAAGCGCTTGACCTCTGCCCATGCACGCTTGGACTCAGGGAAATTGAGGTATCCCATCTGGAACACATGAAACATGCCCTCGTACACTGACAGGCGTACCTTAACGCCCTGGTTTCTTGCCTTTGCAGCGGCATCGACTGAGTCAGATAAGAGCATCTCTATTGAGCCAGCCTGTATGAGCATTGGAGGAAAGCCTCTGAAATCACCAAACAGCGGCGATATGTATGGATCCATTTTATCGTGGTCACCGGGATAGTCATTCACGTAGATGAGACTGTCCCTTGTGTTTCCAAACAGAGGGTCCTTTTCATAGTTAGTCTCGTAGGATTCTCCGCCTGCTGTGAGGTCGGTCCATGGTGACATGGCTACTATTCCTGCCGGAAGCGGCATGTCGTGGTCGCGAAGATACATGGTAAGGCACATTGCAAGGCCTCCGCCTGCTGAGTCTCCTGCCAGCACAATCTGTGAGCCAAACCAGCCCTGTGACAAAAGCCATTTATAGCAGGCTACGGCATCCTCAAGTGCTGCCGGATACGGATGCTCCGGTGCCACGCGATAGTCAGGCGTGAGCACTGAGCAGCCATCACTTACCTCATTATAAAGGCCTGCAAACACATAGTATGCATTGCGCACCGCACCCATGTAACCACCACCGTGCAGCTGCAGTATCACACGCTCTGTATTTGGATTTTCCTTTGAGGATAAGAGCTTCATAGTGAAACCGCCCATGTCTATATCCTCTGTTACAAAGCAGTCCGGAACAAGCCATGCAGGTTCCTTCATACGCTTCCTGAGCTCTCCGGATTTTATTTTTTTGCCGATTGCAAGGTCATTTGTGATATGCCCCATCAGATTGGCAAGGATTTTTCCCTGTATACTGACCTCTTCATCTGCCGCTACATCGCTATGGGCTTTTTCCTCGTGCTCACTTTTCATGGCAGATAATGGGTTCTTAAACGTCTTTTCCAGCTTATTTCCTAATGTCTCTATTAATCCTGCTTCATTATCACCATTTCTGTCAGCGTTTTCAATTTCCGGATGGTAGCTTCCCATCTCCTCATCCTCAAACATATGCGAATTTCCTATTCCATGAAAGCCTATCATATATGAAATCTCCGTTTCAGCTCTGTTCTGGCTCTTTTGTCACCGATAATCAGTGTTCCGAGGAACAAAAACAGCGATGCTCCCATCGCTCCCATTGCCAGATATGGGAACCATATGACCTTGACTGCCACAAGTATCATCGCAATCACGCTCATCAGCACAAGAAAAAGCTGCATCATCATGTAGCTCTGCCAGTTTCTTATGTTTACTATCATGAGTATTATTGTGGCAATAACCATCGCCAGTATGGCGCTTGGGAACACAAATGTAAGTGCCCAGCCACTGGCTCCTGTGAGCAGGTCTACTCCCTCGAGAAACAGCACCGTGAACACAAATGTGCTTACAATTTTAAATATATATCCGTTTCTTCCGACTATTGCCAGGCGCAGCGTCACATTCGCATAGATTACAACAAGAAGCACAATAAAACTCCAGTTTATCCCCTGGTCTGTCATGTAATCAACAGTTGTCAGCACAATCTGTCCGACTATAGACACAAACAATATGATATTTTCCAGTAATCTGTACTTTCTTGAAGCGCCCTTGACGTCCGGGTATCTCGTACCGTTGTCATGGCTTGCTGTACTTTTTTCAAATTTCGCCGTGCCATCTGTCGGTTTTTCTGCGCTGTCAGTGTCGTTAGTGCCATTTATCAGCTTTGCTGCACTATCTGTATCGCCGGTGCTCTCATCCGACACATTATTATGCTGTCCAAAAGCTCCTGCTATGTTCTTATGGTCCGATGACATGTCAGCCGGTGCCACAACCTGCTGGCAGAGCGGGCATTTATCGGTATTATCGGTTATATAAACACCGCATTTCATGCATTTAGTCATAATACTCTCCATTTGTCTCAATTGTCACATCCACTCCGTCATTCACAAGCTTCCTGAAAAAGCTTCTCTGAATCATCGTATCTGCCAGAATAGATGAAAAAGTAAACACCAGTGTGTCCTTGTAGGAGCATATGGTGCCCTTCATCGGCTGTCCCTTTGACATAGGTATAAAGGAATAAAAGCCTGTTATATACGGCTCATATTCCGGCTCCACCTTTATATTTCCAATATTGGTGATAGTGGTGGTGTTTGCCAGTGCCGACTGCGTATAGACCGCCTTCATTGCCAGATTTTTTATAAAAAGAGGCACCGGTCTCATCAGGATATTTTTCTGATTTGATACACTGTATGAAAAAAGGTCCTCCAGATGCTCCTTAGAAATCTGTGAATTGATGGAATCCGTTACTATTTTAAGCACCTCCTCAAATGTGTAGGTGCTGTTTTGCGGCCTGAACTCAGCAGATATCATGACGAAAAAGTTCTTTGTGGTCACTGAGTCAAAATAAGGGCGAAGATTCACCGGAACCGCAACCCTGACAGGCATATCGTTTGGCATGCCGTGAAAACACTCCTGATACACACTCCACACAAAGCATGCCACCAAATAATCATTTATGGAAACTCCATACCTGTGGCAGACCTGCTTCAGCTGCGATACCGGCATCATGCCATGAATCAGTCCAAACTCTCCATCAGGTACCTTTTCCAGCTTTAGAAGATAAGCCTTCTGCCTGTTAAAGCCACTTGGCTTACTTGATTTGTAGTTCTTTACAAAGCTGTCCTCTCTATTTAGGGATGTGCCCTGCGTCAGCGAATCGCCCTTTAGCTTTGCAAGCGTGGGATGTGTGAGACGCAGATACTGGTAGGTGAGCTCCCTAAGGAAATTGATGCCGCCCATGCCATCTGTCAGCACATGGAATACCTCAAGATTTATTCTGTTCTTATAGTATGTCACCCTGAAAAGATAGCTGTGATTCTTGTTAGGTCTTATGAATCTGCACGGAAATGTATTTTCCTCATGCACCTTTGGTGCCTTTTTGCCATTTTCCTCAAAATAGTTCCAGAACACTCCCATCCTGAGTCTTACATTAAACAGACCAAACTTCGGAAGCACTATATCCAGCGCCTCCTGCAGCTTTTCACTGTCAATCTCATCAGTTAAGGTGACTGAAATCCTATATACATTTGTCATGCTCTCCCCCGCTATACTCGGGAACAGATTCGCTGTGTTGTCCAGCTTGTCCCAGCGGATTGAACGCGTTTTCGACATTTTAAATTCCTCGCTTATTATAATGATATAGCGAAGCAGCGCTCTAATCGAGCCTGCCATACACCTCCATCGACACATATGCCTTTATCTGTATCCCATCGGCCACATATTCCTCCGACACAAGCTCGCCCTGTTTTCTGATGAGCTGTATCACTCCCGCCTTATCATATGGGATAATTCTCTCGATATATATCTTGTTCTCTCTTAATATCTCCTCTAAAAGGGATTTTACCTCATCTAATCCCATATCCTTTGCTGCTGAAATATTAAGAGTATAGTCCGCCCTGAAATCATGCAGTGGTTCGCTGTCTGTGCGGGCATCCTGCTTATTAAAAAGTGTGACAAATTTCTTGTCTTTTACACCTAAATCGTCCAATGTCTGATAGGTTATGAACATCTGCTTTTCGCGCTGCATGTTTGATGCGTCCACCACATGGAAAATGATGTCAGCATACTTTGCCTCCTCGAGCGTACTCTTGAAGGCTTCTATCAGATGATGCGGCAGCTTCCTGATAAAACCGACCGTATCAGTTAAAAGTACCTGCTGTTTGCCATCAAGCGCGAGAATGCGCGTTGTAGGGTCAAGCGTTGCAAAGAGCTTATCCTCCTCAAGTACATCTGCCTCTGTCAGGTGATTTAACAGCGTGGACTTACCTGCGTTAGTATATCCTACTATCGCAACAACCGGTACCTTGTTTTTCTCACGCTTTGCCCTTGTGATATCTCTGTGCTTCTGCACCTCTTTCAGTTCCCTGCGAAGCTGTGCTATCCTGTCATTTATGAGACGGCGGTCCACCTCAAGCTTTTTCTCTCCGGGACCCCTTGTTCCTATTCCACCTCCAAGCCTCGACATGGACTTTCCAAGCCCTGACAAACGGCTTAATCTATACTTGAGCTGAGCCAGCTCAACCTGTATCTTGCCCTCACTCGTTGTGGCTCTTGATGCAAAAATATCAAGGATGACAAGTGTCCTGTCCATAACCTTTGTGTCAAGGTACATCTCCAGATTCTTCTGCTGTGCCGGACTCAGCTCATCATCACACACAATGCCTGTTGCCCCTGTACTCTCCACAAGCTCTGCTATCTCTGCCACCTTGCCGGTGCCGACATACGTGCCCGGATGAATTTTTTCTCTTCTTTGGATAAGTGTGCCTACAACTGTCGCGCCGGCTGTCTTTACCAGCTCCGCAAGCTCTGATAGTGAATCATCCGCATCATCACCATCCTGCTCGCTCACTCCGACGAGCACTACCCTCTCCTCAATATCCTCTATCTTAATAGTATCTGCCATAATCTATCTGGTCTCCAAAAACTGATATTCTCTTGCTGCATCCTCATCGTCAGGATAATCCTTCATGTATTCCTCCATCTGGCTCTTTGCAGTGGCAAAATCACCGGAATACTCATATGCTATAATCATAGCCTTTGTTATCTGCTGCTTGTTCGGCACACTTTCAAGTTCAAGTGCGTTCTGAAAATAAGTAATCGCAGTGTCATAATTGCCATTGTCCATCTGCGCCTGCCCCATATTCATCAGATCATAAGAATCCGCCTCACCGCTGTCTAAGTATTTCTTAAAATACTTCTGGGAGCTGTCATTGTCGCCCTGCTTCTGATATGCCTCACCCATATAGTAATTTGCCTTGACAAGCTTCTCATCAATAGCTTTTTGCAGACTCTTTATTGCTGAATCATAATCTCCGAGCATGGTGTATATACGGCCTCTCTGCATATAGTCATCAGCAGTTTTTGCCTTAAGCTTTAATGCCTTATCCAGGTATTCCTTTCCCTGGTCATTCATGCCATACTTCGACAGGGTCTCATAAACACCGAGATAGAGCTCATAATTATCATCATTCTCACTGAGCGCTGTCTTAAAATCCTTCATGCCCTTGTCTGAATCATTCTTGGCAAAATATATACAGCCCCTCAGATAGTATGCATCAGAATCCTTATTATAATCGATGATGGCCGTATATGTATCAATCGATCCATCCACGTCACCGCTTAAATACTGTGCCTTGGCCTTGTAATAGCATATGTCAAGCTCCTCTGCGCCTACTGAGCCAACCGACTGGTCCAGTGCCTTCTGAAATGCATCGACCGCATCATCATAGCTGCCGTTTTCTATACAGTTGATGCCATACTGTCTGTACGCATCCTTGTCCTTTGCCTTGTCGCCGGAGCCACAGCCGGTAAGCATGCCTGCTGTGAGCGCCACGGTGAGCGTAAGTGCCATAAATTTATTCTTTATCATAATAGTTCTCCATGTGTATAGTCTTCTCCTTATTATATATGTATTTGCCAAACTTGTAAATCCCGCCCTTACATTTCTGCTAGTTGGCCCGCAGTTCACGGTGAGGCAAGGCCGGTGACGTATACACTCTTGTGATTGCTACGCTACGCTGCCAAGATACTGTAAGAATTATGCCTTGTAGGCTTTCTATGCTCGACGAAACCGTCGAAACTCGCCTTCCATGGCTCGATTTCTCCTTGCCCCGGCGTCCATGCCGGGCCATTTCTGTATTTCATGGGCATAATTCAACAGTATCTAGACAGCTTCGCTATTCGCTCTCACAAAAGTGTATACGTCCCCGGCCCTGCCCCACCGCGAACCGCGGATTATAAGATTGTAGGCTGAGATAGTACGATTTATGTGCGTGATGTGGGATACACACCCACAAACCTCACCTTCCCATAAAAAATATAAGTATCGGTAAGTAGTGCAACACATCATCTCATATCTCTTCACAACATAGTAAGACGTAAGCACCGGCCACCGGTGCGCACACGTCACCCCACATATTTTGCCACAGCGTAAGGGACGTAAGCGCCGGGGACGGCGTGCACACGTACTCTTGTGGGAGCGCATAGCGAAGCTGCTTAGTGTCTGTAGGATTATGCTTATAATAGCAGAAATGCACCGCCATGGACGGCGGGGCAAGGCGTTATGCGCCACGGACGGCGCATAAAAGCCGGTTTCGTCAGCCTGCGAAACACTTCGGGCATAATCCGTACAGACACTTGGCAGCGTAGCGTAGCGAACACAAGAGTATGTGTGCACGCCGTCCCCGGCGCTTACGTCCCGACCTACAAAAAAAGAACCCCCGCGGGATGCACCCGCAGGAGTTCTTAAGCCCAATTTGTATTTAAAGGAGGAAGAAAAATTCTATGCCTCTAAATGCCAGATTTCATCATTGTACTGCTTGATTGTTCTGTCAGAAGAGAAGAAACCAGCCTTGCTGATGTTGACAAGCATCTTCTTAGCCCAAGCCTTCTTATCCTCATAATCAGCGTAAGCCTTCTCTTTTGTCTTGCAGTAATCCTCAAAGTCTGGGAATGTCATGAACCAGTCTTTGTTGAGGAGCTCGTTGTAAAGTCTCTCTAAGTTCTCCTTAGAACCAACCTTCATCATCTCATCACTTACAAGGAAGTCAACAGCCTTCTTTAAGTCTGCATCCTTGTCATAGTAATCCTTAGAGCAGTAGTCACCTCTCTCATATCTGTCGATAACAGTCTGTGAATCCTCACCGAATACATAGATGTTCTCATCACCGACAAGCTCAGCTATCTCTACGTTTGCTCCGTCACTTGTTCCAAGTGTAATAGCACCGTTAAGCATGAACTTCATGTTTCCTGTTCCTGATGCCTCCTTAGAAGCAAGAGAAATCTGCTCTGAAATATTTGCAGCCGGGAATAATTTCTCAGCTAATGTTACGTTGTAGTTCTCAACCATGAATACCTTAAGGTATGGACTTACCTCAGGATCATTGTTGATAATCTGCTGTAAGCAGAGGATTGCATGGATGATATCCTTTGCAATGATATATGCAGGAGCTGCCTTTGCACCGAAGAAGCATGTGATTGGTGTAGATGGCTTCTTGCCTGCCTTGATCTCAAAGTACTTACGGATGATGTAAAGCACGTTGAGCTGCTGTCTCTTGTACTCGTGAAGTCTCTTAACCTGGATATCAAAGATTGAATTGTCAGGTACGTCGAGATTCTGAGTCTTCTTTAAGTAAGAAGCAAGCTCTGTCTTCTTTGCGTTCTTGATGTCAACAAGCTTTGTGAGAACAGCGTCATCATTGATGAAATTGCCAAGCTTCTCTAACTCGTTTGCATCCTTCTTCCAGCCGTCACCGATAAGCTCTGTGATGTATGCTGAAAGCTCCGGGTTACAAGACATTAACCAACGACGGAATGTGATACCGTTTGTCTTGTTGTTGAACTTCTCAGGATATAACTTGTAGAAGTTGTTGAGCTCTGTATTCTTTAAAATCTCTGTGTGGAGGTATGCAACACCGTTTACAGAATATCCGAAATGAATATCCATGTGTGCCATGTGTACAAGACCGTCCTTGATGATGTATGTGCTCTCATCAGCTACCTTTGCGCGAACCTTGTTGTCAAGCTCACGGATGATTGGCATAAGCTGTGGAACTGCCTTCTCCAAGAAGCTGATTGGCCATTTCTCAAGAGCCTCTGCAAGGATTGTGTGGTTAGTGTATGCACAAACCTTTGATACAATCTCAATAGCCTCATCCATCAGGATGCCCTTCTCCTGAAGGAGACGGATAAGCTCTGGAATAACCATTGATGGATGTGTATCGTTAATCTGAACTGCTGCATAATCAGCAAGGTCATGTAAATTAGAGCCCTTTGCCTCTGCCTCTGCAAGGATAAGTCTTGCTGCGTTTGATACCATGAAATACTGCTGGTATACACGAAGGAGACGTCCCTTATCATCTGAATCATCAGGATATAAGAATAATGTAAGGTTCTTCTTGATATCATCCTTGTCGAAATCAATTGTGTCGCCTACGATTGACTCATCAACTGACTCGATGTCGAATAAGTGAAGCTTTGTTGTACGGTTGTTGTATCCAACTACATCGATATCGTAAAGTCTTGACTGTACTGTGAATCCGCCAAAGCTTACAGGATATGTGATATCTGTCTTTGTAAGCCAGCTCTCCTTTGTAATCCATGGGTTTGGAGTCTCCTTCTGGAGATTGTTCTCAAATACCTGCTTGAATAATCCGTAGTGGTAGTTGAGGCCTACACCGTCTCCGTTGAGCCCGAGTGTTGCGATTGAATCTATGAAGCATGCTGCAAGACGTCCAAGTCCGCCATTTCCAAGTGAAGGCTCAAGCTCGATCTCCTCGATTTCAGCAAGTGACTTTCCGTTCTTCTCAAGAGTCTCTTTAACTTCATCGTAGATACCTAAGTTGATAAGGTTGTTTGATAAAAGCTTTCCGATAAGGAACTCTGCTGAGATGTAGTAGAGCTTTTTCTTTCCTTTGTTTGAAACCTTTTTCTCTGCCTTGTCTTTTACAAGCTCAAGTAATGCGTAGTATACTTCCTCGTCTGTACTAACGCTGATTCCCTTCTGAAGCTTTGTTTCGATTTCCTGCATGATTGCCATTTTGATTTCCTCCCAAATCTGTTATCATGTGTACACGCCAATGTGTCAAATTAACTAATTTTCATTTAGCGTGCTTAACTTCTTTGTGTCATTTGATGAATCAAGTATAATCCATTACACTGCACAATTCTTGCAGTATACAGTCGAAAACTTGCACAATCCTATCATTTTTCGGTATTTTTAGTGGCTTTTTAAGAAATAATATGCTAAAATATCATCATGAATATATTAGAATATGAAAATTATCACGAAGACAAAACACATGTGGAGCTTACGTTCCCATACAATACCTACCTGTGCTCTATTCCTCTTGATTTTTCCGGAGTTCCGCTGCACTGGCACGACGACATGGAGCTTATCTATATAAAGAAGGGCTGCGGTCATATATCTGTGGATTTTAAGGAGTACCATGTCACAGCGCCAAGCCTTGTGCTGATTCTGCCGGGACAGCTTCACTCTATAGACCAATATATGGATGAATCGATGGAATACGAAAATATCATATTTTCCCTGTCGATGCTGCTTCCCGGAAAGTACGATTACACCAAGGAGGATTTTCTTACACCTCTCTTAACCGGCAGATTCACAGTTCCGACGGTTTTTACACCGGTGTATCCATACTACGAGGATGTAGTGGCTCCAATAGATGCATGCGATGAGATTTGCAAGACGATGCCGCAGGGCTATCAGCTTTATATAAAAAGCAAGCTCTACGAATTCTTTTTTGTGCTTGATAACCGCTGCCGTAATCTGACAAAGCCATTAAAAAGCAAAAAGACTCTTGATAAGATGAAGGTTGTTCTCAAATATGTGGAAAATAATTATGCCGACAAAATCTCTATCGCTGATATCGCTGATGTAGCCGGGTTTTCCGAGTCTCATTTTATGAGGTATTTTAAAGAAACCATGGGCACATCGTTTGTTGACTATTTAAAGGACTACCGCCTGACCATGGCTGCGAGACTTTTGCAAAGCTCAGACAGCTCGGTGCTTTCTATTTCCGGTGAAGTGGGGTTTGAAAGCCTGTCATATTTTAACAGAGCCTTCAAAAAGCACTATGGCATGACACCGCTGCAGTACCGCAAGGGCATTTGACATCACTCTATGTAGTTACAATACAATATTTCTTAAATAAACGATGGTATATAATCATGAAAAAAAATACATACATAAAAATGACTGCCCCATTCCGTAAAAATAACAGGGCAGCCCGAAAGCTTGAATTAATCAATAAAATATGCACTTATTTAGTTTTTATCACATACCCTGTATACGTGCTGTATCTGTGCTTTACAGCCGGTTCTATGCTTGCACTCTCAATCATTGTTCCGCTTGTCGGCTTTATTGCAGTATCTGTTTTCAGATATATCGTAAACAGGCCACGCCCATACGAAAAGTTTGATATGCCGCCTGTCATTCCAAAGGACACACACGGCAGATCTTTTCCAAGCAGGCACGTTTTTTCTGCATTTATAATTGCATTCACTATTTTAATCTGCTCACCTGTGGCCTCGCCTTTATGGTTCATCGGCATTTTGCTTACAGTCCTTGCAGATATCATTGCCTGTGTCCGGGTGATATCAGGTGTGCACTTTATCAGCGATGTTGTCGGTGCTTTTGTTTTTGCAGCCATTGAAGCATATATAGTGACTGTTTTCTTTTTATAAATAGCTGTTAGTTGTTTCCACCATCAACACTCTTTTTTATGGCATTTCCGGCATCATCTACGGCATCCTTTGCACCGTCTATCACATCCTTGCCGGCATCGCCTGCTCCGTCTATCACATCTTTTCCGGCATCGCCTGCTCCGTCTATCACATCTTTTCCGGCATCGCCTGCTCCATCTATCACATCCTTGCCGGCATTTCCGGCGCCATCTATGATATCCTTGCCGGCATTTCCGGCATCGTCGGCGGCAGAGCCACCTCTTTGTGTATTTTCAACCATTGAGGTGTCAGCCACATTACTATTGTTTCCACAGGCTGCAAAAGCGCTTGCAGCAGCGAGTATCAGGCAAAGTGCCAATAAATATTTCATTTTTTTCATTGTATCAGTCTCCTTTTCGTTTTGGAGATAGTATGGGCAATTTTTCGTAATTTATACATCATTCTTCTGAAATATTAAGTTGTCACAACGATATAATAGCGGAAATTTTTAACAGCAACTGGATATGCATTCATCTCAAATCTGATATCCGGATTTCTTTAACTCTTCCCTATACAATTCAGCTATATATGCCGGACCATTGCACCACAGCTTTGTTTTCTCATCATAGTAAATGAACCAAGAGCAGAAGTTGCTACGGTATCATATGTTCCAAAAAAGGAATTTAACATTCCAACCGAATGTCTTGATGAACCAGCTGTTAAAGCTGTTGGTGTAACTTCAAATGTAACTGACTTCTCAGTTTCTATATAATTTTCCTGTGACTCAGCAGCAAAAGCGGTAACATTCATTGAAAGAAGCAGTACAACACACAATACAATAGAAAAAATTCGTTTTCTTATAAGTAATTTACCTCCACACATTTTGTATAATTATCCCCACCTAAATATACTAAATTGAGAAATCAAATCTACTGCCAATTTTATTATCCTCTGGCTTGATAGAATCCCATTCGATATTTTTTATCTTGTCTAAAAGTTCTTCTTTTGAATTAGCTTCAACAGTAGCTCTTTTTATATTGACTTGCGTTGAACGCTCTTTTTTCTTAGCTTCTTTTTTTTCGGCAGCTTTCTTTTCTTGAATTTTCTCAAGGTAATCTTTCTGATTTTCAGAAGTTTTTTCTAACTGAGCAAAGAATGAGGTGCTTCCGTCACTATTAAAAGAAATACCGAATTTTGTGATTTTCATGTCACTATCTATGCTGTTTCCAATTTCAGTTGTTTTTCCGAATGCTCGTTCAAATCCAAACTGTGCGTTAATTTCTTCTGACATACGCAAAGCACCTTGAATGCTATGCATTTTTTCGGCATAATACTTGGAGTTTGATGCCATTTTTTCCATTTCTTCCTTTGAAAAAATGACAGTAAACTCTTTATCGCTTCTTGATAAAATATCTTTGGCATTATCACCATTCTCAAAATCTGCTACATAAAAATCCATATCATTTCTTGACCCTCGAAGATCTTTAAGAACTTTTTGAGCTGCTCGGCTTAGATTTTTTTCACCTAAACTTTCTACTGAACTTTTCTTAGTTTCTGTAGTTTTAGTAGATTTTGTAGTTTCATTTTTCTTATCAGTTCCACTTGTTTGGTAGTTGTTTTGATAGTTTCCATAGGTAGTAGCAGTTGTGTTCACATTCATTGACATATCCTTTGTCCTCCTTGTCTGAATCCATTCATTCACAATTAATGTTTTGATAACACAGTTAATTGTTTGTTTATAATATCCGTAAGAAAATTTGGTTGATGTTGTTGAAATTGTTTCAATGGTTTTACAAATACTCATCAACCCCCAAAATTTCTAATATATTATCTGTATCGTCATTTTCTCCGATAAATATAATCATATAGATTGTTTTTTAAGAGAAATTTTAAATTCCACTTACTATACTTTAAAATTTTGGTGCTATTGGTAGGACTTCTCACAGCACTTTTCGTAAATTGTGTGGACGATGGGCGTGACAGCATCCACGATTCAGAGATACGAAGCAGGAACGATTGATAACACCAAGAAAATGACCTTAGAGGGTCTGGCAGATGCACTTCATGTATCTGTGGAATGGCTGAAAGGTGAGACTGACGAATACGAAACAGACATTACGGATAAAAGAGAATTACAGATTCGTGATGCAATGACTTCCATTCTGAATAAACTCCCTTATGATATGGAACAGTCCGAAAGTGATTTTTCCAAAGACCTGGATCTATGTTCCTTAGAGAAATCACACACACCATCAACGCATTTAATGATATGGGCGATATTGTAAGACTGTATTCCAAAAATCCTGAGACAGCAAAGAATCGACTAGCCAATCTTTTATCAGCAAAAAATCCCGATTCGGTATAGTACGATAATCGAAGCTATGATACCAATCCAGATCGCATATTTTACAGGTTTACGACTTGGCGAAGTATGTGGACTGACATGGCAGGACATTAACCTTGAGGAACAATATCTGACTGTAAGACGAAGTATCCGCTACAATGGAGCAAGACACAAAACTGAGATTGGACCGACAAAGAGAAAGAAAGTCCGTATCGTAGATTTTGGTGATACACTTACTGAAATGCTTCCATCTTAAAAGGGATAACCGAGCACAACCCGGTTATCCCTTTTATGAAATTATATGCCGTAAGTCTTAACGCTGCATATTATTCCTCATCTTTTTTCCTGCGTACACTTAACAATGCAAGCAGACCGGCAAGTGAAGCAGCTAATAATGTCACCCAGAGCATTGGATGGCTGTTATCGCCAGTCTGAGGTGCTGTTATCTGCTGGCTGTCGTCTGTATTATTTCCACTGTTACTGTCATTAGTTTTCTTGTCATCAGGTACAGCTGCCGGATTACTATTTGGATTATCATTGCTGTTGTCCTTATTACCGTTGTTGTCTTTACTACCTTCATTATCTGATGTATTCTTGCTTACCTTAAAGCTTGTAACTGCTGAGCCATCTGCCCATACGATTTCAAATGAATGTGTTCCGACAGAAAGTGTTTTCAGGTAATCTGCCTTTAAGATAATAATCGTTGAACCTTCTTTTGCGGTGTAGTTCTTTGCATCAATTATGCTTCCATCAACTTTTACGCTTTCAAATTTAGAAAATTCTCCATTTCCTATGATAGTGATGGTTTCGTCTGTATTCTGCTTCCACTCACTGTCTGCACCAGATATAATTTTATAAGATGCCAGAGCTGCATTTACCTTTATTGTAATATCCTTTGTCTTTGTTACGCCATTCTTAGTATATGATACTGTCAGTATCTTATCTCCATTCGCTGACATATCTATTGCGGATACATTGGTTGTATAATCCTGCACAGATTCACTATATCCGTCTGCATAGTACGCGGTAACTGCAAGGTCATCCACATTCAGGGTATCGCCTGCTGTATACGTGGTCTTTGTCTTTGATGCTTCAATCCGCTCAGGGGCAAGGGCTGCATCGTGGGTAATCTTCAAATTACCATTAACCATTGTAATATCATAGTTGGCTGTCACATCCGCACCTGCAGCATTTTCAATCTTCACACCACTTACGGAGATCGTTCCATTCTCTGTACGAGCTGTTGTGCTTGGTGTAAGGGTTATTTCTTTAATGCTGTCACCTGTAATGAGTCCATCCTCTGATACGGTATACAGACTTTGGTTAATATCATTACCCCAGACAATATCCTGTTCCTGTGCTGTTATGGTAACAGGCTTCTTATTTATGGTTACTGTCTTTGAACCCTCAACGGTAGTATAGTTATCCTTCGTAATCCGATAGTATACGGTATACGTACCTTCATTGCTAAAAGAAGGATTATCACTGCCGTAGGTTACGCCATCTGTGCTGTAGGTTACATCTGTTCCTTCAGGATTGGTCACGCTCACGCTGATGCTGTGTGGCTGTCCATCATAGGTTGTGCTGTAATCCGTTGCCGTATACAGGATGGTTCCGTTATCTACCGTAAGAGTAACTGTTTTCTCTCCTGCCGCAAAGATTCCGTTTGCTACAGTACTTACCTTAATCTTAAAGGTTCCTGTCTGGGTTACGGTAAGTGTTGTACCCGAAAGCGTGCCTTTTCCGGTTCCGCCATTCGTTCCAGTAACAAGTATATACGTTGCAGCTCCTGCATTATTGTCGATGCTAAAATACTGTGATACATCAACGGTTTCACCTGTATATGTTATACTGCTGTCTGTTCCGGTGATGGCGACAGGGGTTGCGGCTTTATTCTTAACCGTAATCGTGCCTGTGATATTGCCTGTACTTGTATCATAGCCCTGACAGTTAGCAGCGTTATAATTCGTCAATGCAGATTCAGGGATTGTCCACCTAAAGATGTTCTCTGCTTCCGGCGTTTTGTCATAAACTCCTCCGTCACTCTCAATGGTCCATGTCACAGCCATATCTTCTGTAGTTGGTGACGTTGTTCCTTCAAATGTTACTGTTGCCGTCTTTCCAAGCTCCGTGTTCGTTCCGCTTATAGGCGTTGTATCATATCCATCATAGCCATAGTAAGCTGTAAATGTATTATTTTCCGGTACTGTCGGCGCAGCTACACTTTCTATCTTTCTCTTGTCTGTTGTAAATTCTTTGGTTACTGTCAATGTATCATCTGCAGCATTCTTTGTAACACTCGTTGCGGTATTGCCTGATACGGTAGCTGTCACATTATCTGCAAATTCGTAGCCTGTAGCTGCTGTAAGTGTAATGCTTGCCGTGTATCTCGTATTATATCCCGCTGTGGTATCACTTGGTGTCCATGTAATCTGTGGTGTGGTGCTTTTTACACCTTCTGTTGTACATGATGCTTCGGTATCCAAAGCAGTATTAGACACCGGAATATCAATATCTGTAATTGCTACTGATGTGATACTTATTATGTCAGTTGCATTTACCGCATAAGTCAGATTACTGGTACTGTCTGTAGTTTCCAGCCAGATTTTGCAGGCTGATAAATCTATATCTGATGTCAAACTGAGTGCTGACTTAATATCTGAAGCATTTATCGTCTCTGTTCCTGTAATCTGTTTACTGTAATACCAGTCATTTGTTCCGTCATTGCCCTGTACGACAAGTGCCACGGTTTGTGATGTGGTACCCTTCACCACCTTAATATCACCTGTTGTGGTGTTATATGTTACTGTACCAATATCCTTACCTGTTCCGTCAAGTCTTAAAGTCATCGCCGCACTGTCTGTTATCTTTTCCGATTTTGTATCAGATGATGCTGCTGTCGCAGCAGATGCGAAGAGAACAGATGACAGATCCAGATTGGAAGCGGGCTGAACAGCGAACCCGATGCGGACAAAGCTGCTGTCGACATAAATGCCCGGATAAGCGCGTAACGCATCGATATCATCATAATCGAAAGGCGAGCGCAGCCAGAACCACTCTCCGTTCCTCCAGTAACTACTCATGGCAAGTACTGTACTGTCATCGGTTCCTGCCCACAAGTATTGGTTATTATCAAAATCTCCCTGTAACGCATACAGTTTGTCTGTGGTGGTATAGGTTACACTACTATTCTTCGTATCCTTCGTTGTCACTGTGGTGGCATTCATCAAGCCCTGCTCGGCTGAGGTGAAGTAGGATGTATTCGTAGCCATACCCTGCAGTGTATCACGAAGTTCACTTGCTCCGTAGTGATTTGCGTATACTTCTGTTATAGTCGCTTCACTATAAACACAATCTGACCATAGATTTTCATCATTCTTATTGCTTATGTCTGAATTAAACTTCTGCCCTCTTGCAATCGGGCTTGCGGCAAAGATGATGGTATTATCCCCTGATACACCCTCATCCTTTCCTAAGA